>ERZ773008.589-NODE-589-length-26790-cov-4.505031_pt1 | contig 26790 bp, 29 predicted proteins | sample MGYA00580664_ERZ773008 | MGnify/ENA primary metagenome ERZ773008 (study PRJEB29015, sample SAMEA2738016) | human oral metagenome | biome: human oral; feature: human-associated habitat; material: dental | place: China | collected 2048 ... | reverse complement strand
GCTGCGGGCGCGGCTGGCGGCTTCAGGCGCGGCGCCCGCCGGCATCGCCCTCATGCGCGCCTCCAATTCGGCGCGCGCGCGCCGACTCCCTTTATCAGCCAGCATCTTGAGCTGGGCCAAATTGAGCGTGCGCACATCAATTTGCGGCTTGGCGTGGTGTTTGTCGTCAGGCATGGAGAAACTCTTGCGGCAATAGCGGCAGAAACAGACAGACCGCGCATGATCGCACAGTGTCCATGCCGTCCATGCGGGCAGGCGCGCCAGCCGTCAGTTTCTGCCGCGCCCGCTGCCACAATCGCGCGCCATCATGCTGCTCGAATCCATTCTTGCCTATTGCCATATTCTGGCCTTTCTGAGCCTAACCGTTTTCATCGCCAGCCAGGCGGCGCTGTGCCGCAGCGACTGGGCCAACGCCGCCGCCATCCGCAGACTGGCCGTGCTAGACCGCTGGGTCACCATTTTTGCCGCCGCCGTATTGCTCAGCGGGCTAGCACGAGTGCAGTTCAGCGTCAAAAGCGCCCAATGGCTCTGGGGGCAGCCGCTCCTGCACATCAAGATCACGCTGTTCGCCATCATGGTCGGCTTGGGAATATTCGTGCACCGCGACATTCGCCGCTGGCAGCGCAATCTGGACGCCACAGGCATCTTGCCCGATGCCGCTGCGCTCAACCGCACGCGCCGGCTGGTGATGGTGGAAGCACACGTGATGACGCTCATCCCCATCGCCGCCGTCATGCTGGCGCGCGGCGTATGGGTGCGCTAAAACGCGGCGCACCAGCTCCAGTATTCAACCCGCTCGCCAAGCCGTCCTCACTTGACAACGCCAGCGCCGTTTCATTTGGATCCGCCATTCGCGTCACAAATAAGCTGAATATGCTTAATGCGCCGCTATTCAGAAAATGATTGCCTCATGCCTTTCAAAATCAGCAAGGCGTAAATCGAAAAAAGCGTTTCACCCATTGATCTTGAATTTAACGGCCCATGATTCTGTCTCATTGCATGCCTATCCGCGCGCAGCAGCGCCGATATACGCAAGCGCATTCGCCAAACGAAAAGTCTATTCGTCGCTTGCCCTGCCTGCGAGAGAAGTGATCGAATCGGAATAGCCAAACCTGAGCCAGGGGCGAAGCAGCACTTCTAGCTTCTTTATTCATAGCACGATGTCCTAGTGCAATATGCGCAAGAATAAGTTTCACCTCCCTTGAATTTGCTCCTATTTTTAATACCTCAAGACGAACTGGGCAAGCCAGGAGCAGCTCGAAAGACCCTCTCGTTCATTCCGCACCCGCCCACAGCGAGCGAAGCGCGCCTGCCTCTTGCTCCAGACAAACCGCATTCCGGTTTTGAAAGCCTCGCAGACTGCAAAGCCCATTTTTGGCTTTCTCAAGCACAAGCAGTTGGGTCTTTTGAAAATGGACATATCCACTGTGCGACGATGCAAAAGCATTAAGCGCAAAACAGTAGAAATTTGTAACCCTGCCTTGATCCTGTAAAGCCTGGCGATACAGGGCAAAAGAGTGCGGGCCACCGTCTATCCATCGAGGCCGCGTGATAAACGATACGTGCCGGCAACGCCGCAGCGTAAGTTCAGACGCGGCCGCGATTGAATCAAGACCGACGTGCTTCACACGGGCATCTGCGATGTGGCAAGCGGCAAGCCCGATAGGAATACGCCATGACCAATACCGCAAGCATGAAAGCTTGCTGCCACAGACAAGCACAAAAGAGCGGCCCGAAATCAGCCTATAGGGCGCTCGCGTATTGATGGCCTCGGGTTTGGAACGTAGCTTGCCCAACAAAGCGCGATGCCACCGGGCTGATTCAAGCGCTTGAGGCGAGAAGGCGAAAGTGATACTCTCGCAGATGGCCCGGCCGCTGCATGCAACCGTCAATCGCCGAACGCATGGACAGCAGGCGTTATCCAATCAAAAACTTCTTTGGCGAGATCAAGCGCCTTGCCATGTGCAGCGACAAGGGGCAGTAGCGGCTTTGCCGCTGTTATTCACCCGGCTGGCTGCAATCAATTTCCACTAATTATCAAGTTACTTCCCAATGACATTGAATGTTTTTAACTCCACCAAGCTCTCCATATATCTAATTATGCACCGTCTGGCCAGACAAAATTCAGCTGTATGGTGGTAATTTCAGCCAATCGCATCCATCGTTCTCCTGCCAATCAAATTTTTTCGTCTGCCCTCCTGGAGGCAAGGGTCTTAAATGACGAGGTAATTCATCATTCACAAAATGCTCCATCGCCCAGCCCTCCACGCGCAACAGCGCCGCCTTTCTGGACAGTCCCCCTGAATAACCCGTCAACGAACCATTCCCTCCCAGAACCCGATGACAGGGAACAATGATGCTGATGGGATTGGCTCCCACCGCCGCCCCAACCGCACGCACCGCCCCGGAACGCCCAATAACGGCAGCTATCTGTCCATAACTACAGGAAGAGCCAAATGGAATGCCTATCAAAGCACGCCAAACGGCTTGTTGAAAAGGCGTTCCGGCGGATAAGTCCAGAGGCACGTCAAAGCTATTTCGCTTCCCTGCTAAAAAATCATTGATTTCGCACATTGCCTGCACCAGCACCTCGTGATCAGACCACTCCTCTCCCCAGCCGCTGATATCGGGGCAGTCCTTTTGCCCCTGCACAAACCATGCGCCAGACAGACCCTGCACAGAAGCGGCCAGGCGCATCATGCCTAACGAGGTTTCGAATGACAAATGAGCAACTGGTTGGTGCATTTTCATGGCGCAAAAATCATGAAATTCAAATTAACAAGATCTGCCGTCATCAAACAAGATATCGGTCGCAGCAGCAAAGCCATTAATCAACCCATCTTTGGCCATCCAGCGACATCAATCAAATACATACAAAGAGGCATCCAGAGCCTATCCAACAGACAAAATAAAACCCGCGCGAGGCGCGGGTTTTATAAAACACCTTTTCTCAAAGGTTATCAGGCCACATCAAACCACAGAGGCTTTCTGCACCAAACGAGTAGCCACCCAATTCTTCGTTTTTGAAATGGGACGGCTCTCCGTGATTTCTACCACATCGCCCAGCTTGTACTCACCTTTCTCATCATGAGCATGATACTTGCTGGATTTAACCACAATCTTATCGTAAATCGGATGTTTCACCCGTCGCTCAATAAGCACCGTTACCGTTTTGGCACGCTTATCACTGACCACTTTACCAACGAGGGTGCGCTTGAGGGATTTTTTTTCTTCCGTCATGTCACTTCCTTATTTGGCTGCAGCCTTCTTTTTGGCAAGAATAGTTTTCGCCCGTGCAATAGCACGGCGCGTCATACGCAATTGACTGGTATTGTTCAATTGCTGGGTTGCTTTCTGCATGCGCAAGTTAAAATGCGCCTTCTGCAATTCCTTGACCTCTGCTTTTAGCGCAGCTTCGTCCTTCTGGCGCAGTTCTTTGGCGTTCATCTGCTTAGTCCTTTCTGGATTACTGACCAATCATGCGGGTCACAAAAGTTGTCCGCAGCGGCAACTTGGCAGCAGCCAGAGCAAAAGCTTCCCGTGCCAGCACCTCGGGAACACCGACAATTTCATAGAGCACCTTACCTGGCTGAATCTCAGCCACATAGTACTCAGGGTTGCCTTTGCCATTACCCATGCGAACTTCTGCAGGCTTGGTAGAAATTGGCTTGTCTGGAAACACACGAATCCAGATACGGCCGCCACGCTTGACATGACGCGTGATGGCACGACGCGCGGCTTCAATCTGCCGGGCCGTCAGTCGACCGCGATCTGTTGATTTCAGTCCAAATTCACCAAAAGCGACAGTATTTCCACGAGTCGCCAGACCGGTATTCCGGCCCTTCTGTTCCTTGCGATATTTTCTGCGTGCAGGTTGCAGCATATTTATTCTCCTTGAGCGCCGTCCGCTGCTGCAGCGGGCGCGGCGACTTGGCGAACGCGCTTAACGGCTAATTTGGCATCACCTCCTGTTGCTTCCGCTGGTTTATCGCTGCCATCAACAGGAGCGGCATTTGCAACAGTCCGGTCACGACGAGAAGCACCCCGCCGAGCAGAGCGCGGACCGCGGCGCTCATCTCCCTCGGGACGAGGTGTGCTATCCAGTGAGGGAACATCGCTGCGTCCCAGCGTGTCCCCTTTGTAAACCCACACCTTGACGCCGATAACGCCATATGTTGTCTTGGCTTCGCTAAAACCATAGTCAATATCGGCGCGCAAAGTATGAAGCGGCACGCGACCTTCCCGATACCATTCGGTACGGGCAATCTCAATACCATTCAAGCGGCCAGAAGACATAATCTTGATGCCCTGAGCGCCAAGACGCATCGCATTCTGCATGGCGCGCTTCATGGCCCGGCGGAACATGATGCGCTTTTCAAGCTGCTGCGTGATGCTGTCGGCAATCAACTGGGCATCTACTTCAGGCTTGCGAACTTCTTCGATATTAACCGCGACCGGCACTCCCAGCTTCTCGGCCAGATCCTTCTTGAGCTTTTCAATATCTTCGCCTTTGCGACCAATCACCACGCCCGGACGAGCAGAATAAATGGTAATGCGCGCGCTTTTAGCGGGCCGCTCAATCAAAACGCGAGAAACAGCTGCATTTTTCAGCTTCGCTTTCAGGTACTCTCGCACCTTCACATCTTCCGCCAGCATACCAGCGAAATCACGGTTGTTGGCATACCAGCGACTCGCCCAGTTACGGCTGACCGCAAGGCGAAAACCAGTAGGATGAATTTTCTGTCCCATGAATACCGCCTTTCAATAACCAACCGTCACGTACACATGGCACGTCGGTTTGCTGATACGGTTGCCACGACCTTTAGCGCGAGCCGTGAAGCGCTTGAGGGTTGTGCCCTGTTCAATATAAATTGAGGTAACACGCAGCTCATCAATATCAGCAGAGTCATTATGTTCGGCATTGGCAACCGCCGACTCCAGCACTTTCTTGACAATAACTGCGGCCTTCTTGGGCGTAAATGCAAGAATGTTGAGCGCCTGCTCCACTTTCTTGCCGCGAATCAGATCAGCCACAAGGCGTCCCTTGTCAGCAGAGAGACGCACGCCACGGAGGACTGCACGAGTTTCCATTGGTCAGATCCTTATTTCTTGGCTTTTTTGTCCGCCGCATGCCCCTTAAAGGTACGCGTCAGTGCAAATTCACCGAGCTTGTGACCCACCATTTGGTCAGTCACGTAAACTGGCACATGTTGCTTTCCATTGTGGACAGCGATCGTCAAACCGATAAATTCAGGCAAAATCATCGAGCGGCGCGACCACGTTTTAATGGGCCTTTTATCTTTTGATGCTGCGGCCTTATCAACTTTGGCCAACAGATGATGGTCAACAAACGGACCCTTTTTGAGAGAACGAGTCATTTGCTACCTCTTATTTTTTACGACGCGACACAATCATATTTTGAGTGCGCTTGTTGTTGCGAGTGCGATAACCTTTAGTCAAATTACCCCACGGATCAACCGGAGCACGCCCCTCACCCGTACGGCCTTCACCACCGCCATGCGGGTGATCAATCGGATTCATAACGACGCCGCGCACTGTCGGGCGAATCCCCATCCAGCGCTTAACACCTGCTTTGCCATATTGACGCAAACTGTGCTCTTCGTTAGCAACTTCGCCAATCGTAGCCCGGCATTCAATATGGATTTTTCGAACTTCTCCAGATCGCATCCTGACTTGGGCATAGACCCCTTCACGAGCCAACAGCGTTGCAGAAGCTCCAGCAGATCGGGCAATTTGCGCACCGGCACCTGGTTTCAATTCTATACAGTGAATTGTGGAACCCACAGGGATATTGCGAATTGGCAACGCATTGCCGACACGAATTGGAGATTCAGATCCGCTCAGCAGCTGCGCACCTGGCTCTACTCCACGCGGCGCAATGATATAGCGGCGCTCACCATCCGCATAACACACCAAAGCAATATGAGCCGAGCGATTAGGATCATATTCGATACGTTCAACTTTTGCAGGGATTCCATCTTTATCGCGACGAAAATCCACGATTCGATAATGATGACGATGTCCGCCGCCCCTGTGACGCGTCGTGATATGACCATTATTATTGCGACCCGCTTTCTGGGACTGTGCTTCTAGCAGAGGAGCATAAGCCGCCCCTTTATAAAGATGATCACGCGTCACCTTCACCGCAGCACGGCGGCCGGGTGAGGTCGGTTTCATTTTAATGACAGCCATAAATTACGCAGCCTCCCCGGAAAAGTTGAGGTCTTGCCCCTCTTTCAGCAACACATAGGCCTTGCGCACGTTGGAGCGGCGGCCAATGCTTCGACCAAAACGCTTGGCCTTGCCTTTTACATTAACAACAGAAACGCTTTGCACTTTCACCGGAAACATCAACTCGACAGCAGCCTTTATTTCTAGCTTGGTGGCATCCTGAAGCACCTTAAAAACTACTGCGTTAGACTTTTCCGCAGCAAGGGTTGCCTTCTCCGAAACGACAGGCGCAACAAGAACTTGCATCAAGCGCCCTTCGTCAAACTTGCGTTCTGCGGGAGTCGGATTAACTCGGCTCATGAGAACATCTCCTTCAGCATTTCGACAGCGCCTTTAGTAACCAGCACTTTTTTATAATGCACCAGCGAAACAGGATCTGCATAACGCGGCTCTACCACCAGCGCACCGCCGAGATTACGAGAGGCTAAAAACAGATTCTCATCCACTTCGTCAGCAATTAGCAAAACCGTTTCAGGTAGATTCATTGCCTTGAGCCTAGACGCAAACAATTTGGTCTTCGGCGCATCCAGCTTTATGGACTCAACAGCAGCAATACGCCCCTCGCGTACCAATTGCGAAAAAATGGAAGCCATTCCAGCACGATACATTTTTTTATTGATTTTCTGGCCGAAATTTTCTTCCGGAGAATTCGGAAAGATACGTCCGCCCCCACGCCACAGAGGCGAAGACGTCATACCAGCGCGAGCGTTACCCGTTCCTTTTTGACGAAAAGGCTTTTTAGTAGAATGGCGAACCGCCTCGCGATCTTTTTGCGCACGAGTCCCTTGACGGGCATTTGCCTGATAAGCAACCACCAGCTGATGTACCAGTGCCTCATTGTATTCGCGACCAAAAACAGTCTCGGGCACATCCAACTTCGATACAGCCTGCCCTTGCTCATTAAGAAGGTCAATTTGCATCATTGAGCATCTCCTTTGGCAGCCGACCGATTTTTGATGGCGGGACGCACCGTTACAAAACCACCTTTGGAACCCGGAACAGCTCCTTTAATGAGCAGCAATTGACGCTCAGCGTCCACACGAAACAGATCAAGATTTTGGGTTGTGACGGATTCGCACCCCAAGTGCCCCGTCATCTTTTTACCGGGGAAAACCCGTCCCGGATCCTGGGCCATGCCGATAGAACCAGGAACATTATGCGAGCGACTATTGCCATGAGAAGCGCGCTGCGACCCAAAGTTATGACGCTTTATCGTACCCGCATAACCCTTGCCGATAGATGTTCCCTGAACATCCACTTTCTGACCGCTCGCAAATATATCCGCAAGCGGCAAAACGGCCCCCGCGGGATATTTACTCGCCACCGCCTCATCAACGCGAAATTCACGAACAATCTCTCAAGCCTCCACTCCTGCTTTAGAGAGGTGACCCGCTTGCGGCTTGGTAACACGAGAGGAACGACGCGAACCGAACGTCACCTGAATAGCGACATATCCGTCATTTTCTTGGGTTTTAACTTGGGTCACACGATTGTTAGACACATCCACCACCGTGACGGGAACAGATTCGCCGTCATCGGTAAAAAAACGCGTCATGCCAACCTTGCGCCCAAGCAATCCCAAACGATTGCTTTGACTCATTTATAGCTCCTAAACTTTCGCCACACGTTCTGCAATTGGCCCGTGTGTTGATGTACGAAAGAGGGTTGAACGACTTGCCTCAAAGCACTCAAAAAAGTTAAGAGTTGCTTCAAGGCAAGAGGAGAAGTATAGCAGCAAACTTGCGTTTCAGACACCCTTCATCGTCAGTTCACTGCTGTCAAGCTGCATCATTGCAACTTGATCTCAACATCAACGCCCGCAGGCAGATCGAGTTTCATCAAAGCATCGACCGTTTTATCGGTCGGATCGACGATATCCATCAAGCGTTGATGCGTGCGAATTTCAAACTGATCGCGACTTGTCTTGTTCACATGCGGCGAGCGCAAGATGTCGAAACGGCGCATGCGCGTTGGCAATGGCACTGGCCCCTTGACGACAGCGCCAGTGCGTTTGGCTGTATCAACAATTTCAGCGGCAGATTGATCGATCAGCTTGTAGTCAAACGCTTTAAGGCGAATACGGATTTTTTGCTTGAGCATCTCGACACTCGCCTTACTCGATAATTTTTGCCACCACGCCAGCGCCCACCGTGCGGCCGCCTTCGCGGATGGCAAAGCGCAGACCTTCTTCCATGGCAATCGGCGCAATCAGCTTGACCGTGATGCTCACGTTGTCGCCAGGCATGACCATTTCCTTGCCTTCAGGCAGCTCAATAGAGCCTGTGACGTCCGTGGTGCGGAAGTAAAACTGAGGACGATAGTTGTTGAAGAAGGGTGTGTGACGTCCGCCTTCTTCCTTGCTGAGCACATAGACCTCGCCAGTAAAGTGCGTGTGCGGCGTGATGGTGCCCGGCTTGGCCAGAACCTGGCCACGCTCCACTTCTTCGCGCTTGGTGCCGCGCAGCAAAATGCCGACGTTGTCGCCTGCCTGACCTTGATCCAGCAGTTTGCGGAACATTTCGACGCCGGTGCAGGTGGTTTTCTGTGTGGGGCGAATGCCGACGATTTCGATTTCTTCGCCAACTTTGATGACGCCGCGTTCCACGCGGCCAGTGACCACGGTGCCACGACCAGAGATGGAGAAGACGTCTTCTACGGGCATGAGGAAGGTGCCGTCCACCGCGCGCTCAGGCGTGGGGATGTAGCTGTCCAGAGCATCTGCCAGCTTCAGGATGGCTTGTTCGCCCAACTCGCCTGTATCGCCTTCCAGGGCGAGTTTGGCGGAGCCTTTGATGATGGGGGTGTCGTCGCCAGGGAATTCGTATTTGGAGAGGAGTTCGCGAACTTCCATTTCCACGAGCTCGAGCAGCTCGGCGTCGTCAACCATGTCGGCTTTGTTGAGGAAGACGATGATGTAGGGCACACCGACTTGACGGGACAGCAGGATGTGTTCGCGCGTTTGCGGCATGGGGCCGTCAGCAGCAGAGACAACGAGGATGGCGCCGTCCATCTGGGCTGCGCCGGTGATCATGTTTTTGACGTAGTCGGCGTGACCAGGGCAGTCCACGTGGGCGTAATGGCGCGTGGCCGTTTCGTATTCCACGTGTGCCGTGTTGATGGTGATGCCGCGCGCTTTTTCTTCGGGAGCAGCGTCAATCTGGTCATAAGCTTTGGCTTGGCCGCCAAACTTCTTGGACAGCACGGTCGTGATCGCCGCCGTCAGCGTGGTCTTGCCGTGGTCAACGTGACCAATCGTGCCTACGTTTACGTGCGGCTTCGTCCGCTCGAATTTCTCTTTCGCCATTTTTCAGCTCCGAAAAAGTTGACTTGACAACACTTGGTGGAATTGGTGCCCTTGGCGGGAATCGGACCCGCGACCTCTCCCTTACCAAGGGAGTGCTCTACCACTGAGCCACAAGGGCAAACATGCTTCGCAACGCCATACTTTGCGCCGGCTTTTGGAGCGGGAGACGGGAATCGAACCCGCGTCATTAGCTTGGAAGGCTAAGGTTCTACCATTGAACTACTCCCGCACCTTCCTGCTGCGCATTTCTGCGTGACAGATGGTGGAGGGGGCTGGATTCGAACCAGCGTAGGTGTAAACCGGCAGATTTACAGTCTGCTGCCATTAACCACTCGGCCACCCCTCCTTGAGTGAAGCTTCTAATTATGCTTCAAAATTGCTGCTTGTGCAAGAGCCTGGTGGCAAATTTGCATGATACCTTTCTCGTTTACATCTTCTGGTTCCCTGCTTGCCACGTCAGCTTTTTTCTTCCTCTATGGCGTGCCGTCAAATCATTCAGGGATGGCTGCGGCCAGATAAATGCTCCCTAGGAAGGCGCATGCTGTCTTGTCGTAGCGCTTGGCGATGGCTCTCGATACTGCTTGAGTTCGGTAAAGAAGTCCTCAATAACGTGGCACGCCCTGCTTGTATAGATCCCTATCCCATTGGCGTTGCCTCCGGTTCGCGCTGCGCAGTAAGCGCCTGCTTGCCTGCAGCCATCAGTGGCTCAATGATTCGCTCATGCGAGCCATCGCCCTTGCCAGCAATGATCGTGCGGCCCTGAATGCGTGGTAGCAGTGCATCGGCTCCTTGCAGAACGTGCGCCTGTCCGGGCGTCAGGGAAAGGTCGTGGGGTTGTCCATGGCCTCCACCGTGGCGTCATTCCTGGTGCCTAAGCTCCTCGGCTACGCCCAATGGCCTGACAGGCTTGTTTTTCGCCCCTGCGCTGTGCTGATGCGCCCGCGCGAATGCCGAGTCGATCCTGGCCTATTCATTGTCCGCATCCTGAACCATGGCCTGGAACACGCGCTGCCGCACACTCGAACGGGCCCGATCGGCTCCGGCGCGAATGGTGCAGATGAATGACGCGAAAGTCGCCAAAGCGCTCCGGCAGATTGCGCCAGGGCATCCCGGCGCGGCAGCAATAGAGCTTGGCATCGACAGACAGGCGACGGTTGGCTGCGGGAGGCGCCCCCGCATGGCCAGCCCTGCCGGGCAAAAGGGCCTGAATGCGCTCTCATTGGGTATCTGTCAAAGCGTAGCGGCATGTCATGCTCCTGATCATGCGGCATGAGCAGGATTGGATGACAAACTCTCAGGCTAAGCGTCTGCATCAGGCAAGAAAAAAGCCCGGCCAACGTAAATGGGCCGGGCTTGGCATGTGGCGGAGAGAGCGGGATTCGAACCCGCGGTAGGTTATTCACCTACACACGCTTTCCAGGCGTGCGACTTAAACCACTCATCCATCTCTCCTGAATGGGGAAAACGGCGAATTCTAGCGGCTTTCAGCTCTTGTTGGCCTGCACCATTTTCATGGCGGAGCTGATGAGAGCCGAAACCTCCGTCATATTGCTGGGTACCACGAGCGTGGTTTTGGCGTCAAAGGCCACGCGGCTGTAGGCATCCACGGCCTTTTCGGCCACTTTGAGCTGTACGGCTTCCTGGCCGCCCGGCTGGCGGATGGCTTCGGCCACGCGCATGAGAGCGGCAGCCGTGGCGTTGGCCACTTCGGTAATGGCGGCCGCTTCGCCTTGCGCGTTATTGATTTGCGCCTGCTTTTCGCCTTCTGACTTGGCAATGGCAGCCTGTTTCTGGCCTTCGGCCAGGTTGATTTGCTCTTGCCGCTTGCCTTCAGACGTGGCGATGACGGCGCGCTTTTCGCGCTCGGCGGTGATTTGCGCCTGCATGGCGCGCAGGATTTCGGCGGGCGGCGTCAAATCCTTGATTTCATAGCGCAGCACCTTCACGCCCCAATTGAGCGCGGCTTCATCCACGGCTTCCACCACCTTGGCGTTGATCATGTCGCGCTCTTCAAAAGTCTTGTCCAGCTCCAGCCGACCAATCACGCTGCGCAAGGTAGTCTGCGCCAGCTGCGAGATGGCCATGACGTAATTGCTGGAGCCGTAGCTGGCGCGCATGGGGTCTGTCACCTGAAAGTAGAGGATGCCGTCCACTTGCAGCTGCGTGTTGTCGCGCGTGATGCAAACCTGGCTGGGCACATCCAGCGGAATTTCCTTGAGGCTGTGCTTGTAGGCCACGCGGTCAATGAAAGGGATGATGGCGTTGAAGCCCGGCGAAAGCGTGGTTTTGTATTTGCCCAGGCGCTCGACGATCCAGGCGTTTTGCTGCGGCACGATTTTGATGGTGAATTTGGCGGCGATGACGACGACAACGAGCGCGATGATGGCGATTCCCATGATGACCTTTCTGGCTGGGGTTGAAGAAAACGGATGAATCAGACAGGATCAACCAGCAGGCGGCTGCCAACGATTTCGGCCACGCGGTGCGGCCCCGGTGCGGGCGCGGCGCCCGGGCGGCAAATGGCCGTCCACGGCGCGCCACGGTAGCGCACGGAGGCGGTGCCATCGGCCTTCCACGCGCGCACTTCCACTGTTTCGCCAATATCGAAATTCACGCTGGGGTCTGCGCCCGGCGAAAGATCGCGCCCGCGCCGCTGGCGTATCCAGTAACAGGCAAACACCGCTGCGGCGCTGACGATGGCCGCCGCCGCCATTTGCGCCGTTTGCGACAGCCCCAGATGCGCGGCCACCGCCCCCGCCGTCATGCCAACGGCCAGCATGAGCAGGTAAAACGTGCCGGTGAACATTTCAGCGGCCACCAGAAGACCGGCGGCAATCCACCAGGCAGCGAAATCGGATACGGGCATGACGGACTCCTTTTCGATGAGAACGGGTTGCAGAAAGAAGCACAGGCGCGATTTTGACATCTTATGGCCATCCGCAACACATTCGCGGCATATTTGTCAGGCAATTGCCATGCTGGCGTCGCCATGCAGAAACATGCCTTGCGCAGCTGCGGCAGGGCTGGGCCTGCAGCGAAACAGGATATTTGCTCCTATTCTAATAGCTAGATGTCCTAGTAGAAACTGCGCAACACAGCGTTTTCGCCCACCTAAATTTGCTTCTGTTTTTGATGTGCCGTGGCTGGCCGTAAGGGCAAAAGAGAAGAATCGGGATGGCAGCAGGGCGCTAACCGCAGTGGGTGATGCCCCTTTTGCGGCCCAGCAAGGCACTTGCGACGCTGCAAACCATCCGGGGCCGCGCTTTTCACGCCTGCGGACAGACTCTGAACAGAATCTCAGCCTTTCTTGCCAATGGCCGTCTTCAGAACCAGGCCTAGCACGAAACCAGCGGTGGCTGGCAGCAGCCAGCCCATGCCAATGTCGTAGAGCGGGAAAATGCTGTTAATCAGCGCGGCCGTTTCCGGCGCGAAGCTGAAAGCCGCCTTCCAGGCGTCCAGCACACCCACGACCAAAGTGGCAAAAATGGTGCAGACATAAACAACCCGGCTGCCGCCAAACCAGTTGTTCAGAAAAGCCAGCAAGATAATGACCACCGTCAGCGGGTAAAGCAGCATCAGTACTGGAACGGAAATGCTGATAATGCCTGAAAGCCCCTTGTTGGCAAACGCCATCGAAACCAGCGTGAAAATCACGACAAAGGTTTTGTAGGAAATGGCCGGCAGCAGGCGGTTGAAATATTCGGAGCAGGAAATAATCAGCCCCACGGCAGTGCTCAGGCAGGCCAGAAACACGATCGCGCTCAGCAAGACATTGCCGCCCATGCCGAAATAATGCTGCGCGGTTTTTGAAAGCACGGCGGCGCCATTTTCCTGAAGGCCCAGCCCGGCCACGCTGGTTGCGCCCATGTAGCCAATGAGCAGATACACCACGGCCAAGCAGGCGGCAGCCACGGCGCCCGCAACAGTGGTGGTGGCCAGCAGCTGCGCGCGGTTGCGCACGCCCAGGGCGCGCGCGGCGTCAATCACGATGATGGCGAACACCAGCGAGGCCAGCGCGTCCATCGTCTGATAGCCCTCGAGCACGCCCGTGACGAAGGGCTTGTCTGCAAAGCCGCCTTGCGCCGCTTGCAATTCGCCCATCGGGTTGAAGGCCGCGTAGCCCACCAGCACGGCAATGGTGGCCAGCAGCGCGGGCGTGAGCACTTTGCCAATGCGGTCTACCAGCTTGCCGGGCGAAATGGACAGCCAATAAGTCACGCCAAAGAAAAAGGCGCTGAATATCGCCAGCGCCATGGTTTTGTGCTCTGGCCCGATAAAAGGCGTGACGCCGATTTCAAACGTGACGGTTGCCGTGCGCGGCGTGGCAAAAAGCGGGCCGATGGCCAAATACAGCACGGCGGCAAAAGCCACGCCATACCAGGGCGTGACGCGCGAGGCCAAATCCTGCACATCGCGCGAGCCGGAATAGCCGATGGCAATCACGCCCAGCAGCGGCAGCCCCGCGCCGGTCAGCAAAAAGCCTGACATGGCCGAAAGCCAATTGCTGCCAGCTTGCTGCCCCAGAAAAGCCGGAAAAATCAGGTTGCCCGCGCCAAAAAACAGGGCGAACAGCATCAGGCCCACGGCCCAGAGTGAAGGTTTTTGGTTTTCAGGCGCGCTCATTCATGTCTCCTGTTATTTCAATCGGGTTGTCAAAAAATCCATCCGGTCAGGAATGGGCAGATAAGAAAACGTTTTCGGGAAAATGCTTTTGAAAAGCGCTGCCCTCAATCTTTTTCATGAACCTTCACAAAACCGCGCCCGCAGGCAGGGCCGCTTGCAGTTGTGCGCGCGTGGCCAGCGCGGCGGCGCGGGCGGCGTCGGCAAAGTTGGCGCCGCCGCTGGCGTAAAGAATGGCGCGGGAGCTGTTGATGACCACCGGCCCGCCGGGGCGCCAGCCGGCGCGCACGGTGGCGGCCGCGTCGCCGCCTTGCGCGCCCACGCCCGGAATGAGCAGGGGCAGCGCAGGCGCGATTTCGCGCACGCGCGCCACTTCATGCGCGCGCGTGGCGCCCACCACCAGGCCCAGCTGCCCGTTCACATTCCACGGCCCTTGCGCCAGTTGCGCCAGGTGCTCAAACAGGCGCGGCTGGCCGGGCAGGGCCAGCGGCAGGGCTTGCAAATCGTCTCCGCCGGGGTTGGAGGTGCGGCACAGCAAAAACAGCCCTTTGTCCGCGTAGTCCAGATACGGCTCGATGGAATCAAAGCCCATGAAGGGCGAGAGCGTGACGGCATCGGCGCCGTAGCGCTCGAAAGCTTCGCGCGCGTATTGCCGGGCCGTGGCGCCAATGTCGCCGCGCTTGGCATCCAGGATGACGGGTACGCCCGGCGCAGCCTGGCGCACGTGCGCAATCAGGCGCTGAAGCTGGCGCTCTGCGCCGTGTGCAGCGAAGTAGGCGATTTGCGGCTTGAAAGCGGCGGCCACGTCCGCCGTGGCGTCCACGATGGCCGCGCAGAAGTCAAAAAAGCTTTCCGCCGCTGGCGTCATGCCGGCCGGAAAGCGAGCAGGGTCCGGGTCCAGCCCCACGCACAAAAGGGACTGCCTGGCCTGGCTGGCCGCTGCAAGCATCTGGGTAAACGTCATGCGGCCGGATTCTAGGTTTGGCGCTTTCGCCGTAATTTCAGGCATCAATGCCTCGCAAACCAATCCCAAAAGCTGGCGCGCCCGCCGGAGAGTATCAAAAAAAGAAGCAAATCGAAGGGGGTCTGAATGCCGCCTTGCGCAATTTCCACTAGGACATCGCGCTATTAATAAAAGAGCAAATTTTGCGTATTCGGTACCGCTCATGGCCTCCCGCTTTGTGACCATTGCTCTTGAAGCTTTAGCGTGAAAGCGGCGGCCCCGGGCGGCCTGCGGCTTTGCAACCCAGCCCGCTCTTTCGCTCCTCACGGCCAAATGCTGAACCGGTTTTCAGCCAGCAGTATCCGGCTCGCCGCCCAGAAAGCCGCCGCTTTGCCGTGCCCACAGGCGCGCGTAGAGACCGCCCTGGGCCAGCAGCTGGGCGTGGCTGCCTTCTTCGACGATGTGGCCTGCGTCCATGACGATGAGGCGGTCGAGCGCGGCGATGGTCGAGAGGCGGTGGGCGATGGCAATCACGGTTTTGCCTTCCATCAGCGTTTCCAGGCTTTGCTGGATGGCCGCTTCCACTTCGCTGTCGAGGGCGCTGGTGGCTTCGTCCAGCAGCAGGATGGGCGCGTCTTTGAGCATGACGCGCGCGATGGCCACGCGCTGGCGCTGGCCGCCGGAGAGTTTGACGCCGCGTTCGCCTACGTGCGCGTCATAGCCGCTGCGGCCTTGAAGGTCGGCCAGTTGTTCGATGAAGTCGCTGGCCTGGGCGCGGCTGGCGGCAACGCGCATGTGTTCTTCGCTGGCATCAGGGCGGCCATACAGGATGTTGTCGCGCATGGAGCGGTGCAGCAGCGAGGTGTCTTGCGTGACCATGCCGATGGCCGCGCGCAGGCTTTCTTGCGTGACGTGGGCGATGTCTTGCCCGTCGATGAGGATGCGCCCGCCTTGCACGTCGTGAAAGCGCAGCAGCAGATTCACCAGCGTGGATTTGCCCGCGCCGGAGCGCCCCACCAGCCCTACTTTTTCGCCGGGGCGGATGTGCAGGTTCAGCCCGCTGATGACGGGTTTGCTGCCGCCGCTGCCTGCTTCGTAGGCGAAGCTCACGTTTTCAAAGCGCACGTCGCCGCGCGTGACGGCCAGGGGGCGGGCCTGGGGCGCGTCGGCCACGGCGGGCGTTTGCGTCAGGGTGCTGATGCCATCTTGCACGGTGCCGATGTTTTCAAACAGACGGGCAAATTCCCACATGACCCAGTGGCTGATGCCCGCCAGGCGCAGCGACATGGCGATGACGGCGGCCACCGCGCCTGCGCCGGTTTCGCCGCGCGACCACAGCCACAGCGACAGCCCGCCGGCCGAGAGCATCAGCAGCATGATGAGCGCGTGATTGACGATTTCAAAGGCGCTGATCAGGCGCATTTGCACCTGGCCGGTGATCTGGAACGCCTGCATCGCTTCGCGGGCGTAGGCCGCTTCGCGCTGGCTGTGGGAAAAGAGCTTGACGGTGGCGATGTTGGTGTAGGCGTCGGTCACGCGCCCGGTCATCAGGCTGCGGGCGTCGGCCTGCTCCTTGCCGGCGCGGCCCAGCCGGGGCACGAAATACCCGCACGCCAGCCCGTAGGCCAGCGCCCACAGGGCAAAAGGCAGCATCAGCCGCCAGTCCATGCCCGCCGTGAGAGCCAGGAGGGTGAGCATGTAAACGCCCATGCCGATGACGACATCAACGGCGGTGAGCATCACATCGCGCACGGCCAGCGCCGTTTGCATGACTTTGGCGGCCACGCGCCCGGCGAATTCGTCGGCGTAGAAAGACAGGCTCTGCCTCAGCATCAGGCGGTGAAAGTTCCAGCGCAGCCGCATCGGAAAGCCGATGGCCAGCGCCTGGTGCTGCACCAGCGTGTGCAGCGCAATCAGCACGATGGATGACAGCAGCACCGCCGCCAGCGCCGCCAGCGCAGGGCCGTGCCCGGCCCAGAAATGGGCCGGATCGGCCTGGCCGATCCAGTCCACCACGCGGCCCAGCAGTGCGAACAGCAGCGCGTCAAACGCCGCGCGCAAGGCTGCCAGCACGGTCAGCAGCGCGATCAGGCCGCGCATGCCCTGCGTGCAGGCCCACACGAACGGCACGAGCCGCCTGGGCGGCAAGGCCGGCTCGCCAGCGGGATAGAAATCAAGGCGGTTTTCAAAAAAGCGGAACATGAAACGTTTTTTGGCGGGCTGGAAGGCGGAAAAAGGGGCAATTCTGCGGCGTCACGCGCCTGCGCGCTCCCGAGCCTTTCGCAGCGGCTGGCAGGCTGCAGATTGCTCCTGCTTCAATAGCGGCTCGCGCCCATTCCATCAGGACTTGCGGCCAATTTGGGCATGAAAAAGCGGGCTGGCGGCCCGCTTTCCGGTGGTTTTGGAACTTTGAAACTTGCTCAAAAGCTGCCCCTGGATGCGATGCGAGAAGTACGCCTTGGGACGTGGCCTCGGGCGCTCGTGGGCCTTGCGAATCCTTGCCGGGCTGCGAGGCCCGTCTGCGTCTTGCGGTACATCCCGATTCCCGCGCTTTCGCTCCTCACGGCCAGGCGCTGGACAGGTTCTGAAGCCGAAGACACCGATTCAGAGTGAATTAAGAACAGGAGCAAATTTGACGAATGAAAATGGCGTCTCGCGCTCCTCTTTTTAATACTGCTCTACCTGCACCACCCAAGAAAAAGGCCTGCCGCTCTGGCAGGCCCCATTCAAACGGCAAGAGTCTGAAGCCACGGCCCGCAGGCCCGCCGCAATCACATCTGGTCTTCCACGGCAATGCCGTGGGCGCTCAGCCAGGCGCGCACTTTTTTCTCTGTTTCCGGATTGCGCGGACCCATGAAAAAGTAGCGCTGGAACGTATTGCCTCCTTCGTTCACCGCGCGCGGATCGACGCCCAAGTCCAGCAGGCGCAGGAGGTCATCGTAGCTGCCAATCAGCGCGGCATGATGCAGCAGCGTCCGTCCATCCTTCGAGCGCGCATGCACATTGGCCCCGGCATCCAGCAGCAGCTGCACATTGGACTGGGTTTCAGGCCCCAAGGCGCCAAACAGGGGCGTTTCGCCCAGCGCGTTCTTGACTTCAGTGGAAAAGCCCCGTTTGAGCAGCGCAGCCAGCCAGCGGCTGTCATGCAGGATGGCAGCCAGGTGCATGGAGGTGTCCCGCGCATCGCCCAGCCATGTGGGGTCCGTGCCCAGATCCAGCAGGCTCTCGAAGGCGCGGCGGTTGCCTTCCACCATCGCCACGTCCAGCGGCGTCATTTCCCTGGCGTTGCGGCTATTGAGGCTCGCGCCTTCGGCCAGCAGCTGGCGCGCCTGCGCCAAGTCGCCCCTGGCCGCCGCCTGGTACAGCGCCGCGTCTTTGGGCGTTGCGAATTTTCCGTTGCTCATGTCCGTGTCTGGCTGACCGCAGGCCGAGACGGCCAGCACGGCCAGCGCGGATAAAAGCAGCCTGCGTTTGCGCATCATGTGTTGCGTGAAAGATGAAAGGAAAAAACAGAGAAACAGCGGCCCGGAAAGCGATGGAAAGCGCCCTCAGCCGGATGTCTTTCTCGCCGGGCCGGAAGCGCAGCTTATCTGTTGAACAGGCCCGCAATCGTCCGGCCCGCTTCGGCAATGGCGTCGCGCGCCTTTTGTGCGCCCTGGCTGATGGCACCGCCAACGGCCCTGGTCTTTTCAGCCAGCCACTGAACGCCTTGCGTCAGCTTGTCGCTTGTCCGCTTCACGTCATCCGCCGCCTCGCTGGCGGCCCGTTTGGCGTCGTCGCCCGCCTTGTCCGCCAGCGCGGCGGCTTCATGGCTCGCGCCATCAATCAGCGCATTGGCGCGCTCGCCTGCCGTCTCAACCCGCAGGGCGGCTTGATTGAATGAGGCTTCCTGCCCCGTGACCTTGCCCGCGCCGCGCATTGCCCAAAAGCGAAGCGCCTTCGCGTAGGGCTTCCACATAAGCCTGGCCGTCGCCCTTGCCGCCATGCAGTTCCACAAAGTTGCAACAAGCGCCTCTGGGCGCGGCAAGGCACAGCTCATGCCCCACGGCGTCAGGCGCGAGCATTGCGCCCTACTGCAAGCCCGTCAGCAGCTCGCCTTCCACGTTATAGCGGCGGATCTGGCCGCTGCCAGCCAGTTCCTCGCGTATGGCGTTGGCGTCTTGCCCGGCTTCAGGCTGCGCAGGGTGCTGTCGCTTAGGTCCGCCGCATTGAAGGTCACGCCCGGCACGCCTGTGGCCAACATGGCAACCGAAGCCAGGCCGCCGCCCAGGGAGTGCCCCATGAAAACCACGTTGCCTTTGCCGAAAGCTTCAACAGCGCGCTTTGCCAACCGATGGCTTGTTGATATTGGTCCGTTGTCAGCCCCAAGGCTTGTCCGCCGTTGGCTTTGATATCCGCCCCTTCCGGCCCGAACATTGGCCCGTGCCAAGGAAGGCAACGACATATTGCCCCTGGTCGTGTTCCGGTAGATGGCGGCGTCAAAGCCGCTCTGCTCGTCGCGCAACATGCTCGGAGCAAGGTCTGGAATGGAAACCACCTTGTTGTTTCCATCCACGAAGTGATCGCCCACCGGGTAGCCAGGCTGTGGTTCACCCTGGCGGCAGCCGGCCGGACATGCTGGCTGGTGTGCATTTAGGGGCCTAGGGCGCGTTCAGCGCACGCGCATGCCGGGCTGCGCGCCGGGCCAGGGTTCGAGCACGTAGATGCCGGGATGGGCTTTTTCGTCGGCGTGGCTGGCGGCCAGCACCATGCCTTCGCTCACGCCGAATTTCATCTTGCGCGGCGCAAGGTTGGCCACCATGACGGTGAGCTTGCCCTTGAGGTCTTCGGGCTTGTAGGCGCTGGCGATGCCGCTGAAGACGTTGCGGGTGCGTCCTTCGCCCGCATCCAGCGTCAGGCGCAACAGCTTTTTGCTGCCTTGCACGGCTTCGCAGTCCACGATGCGGGCAATGCGAAGGTCGATTTTGGCGAAATCGTCAATGGTGATGACTTCGGCCACCGGCTCGCCGCCCGGCGCGCTGGCCGCATGGGCGGACGCGGCAGGCGGCTCTTGGGCCAGTTCGGCGGGCGCGAAAAGCGCCTGGAGCTGCCCGGCTTCCACGCGCTGCATGAGGTGCCTGTATTCGCCGATGGCGTGGCCGGCGGGCAGGCGCTGGCGGGCAGCGGCAAAGCGGTCAAAGGGGGCATGCAGCCACTGGCCCACGCATTCGGCCAGGCGCGGCAGCACGGGCGCGAGCAAGATGGTGAGCAGGCGAAACGCCTGAATGCAGGTGGTGCACACGTCGTGCAGGCGACCTTGCATGCCGGGCTGCTTGGCCAGCTCCCAGGGCTTGTTCTGATCGACGTATTCGTTCACGCGGTCGGCCAGGGCCATGATTTCGCGCACGGCCTTGCCGTATTCGCGCCCGGCCAGCAGCGCGGTGATGGCAGGGGCCGCATCTTGCAGGTGGCACAGCAGGGCGTCGCCATCTGCCGAGACTTCGCCCAGCCGGCCGTCAAAGCGTTTGGTGATGAAGCCGGCGGCGCGGCTGGCGATGTTGATGTATTTGCCAATCAAATCGGCATTGACGCGCAGCATGAAATCTTCGGCATTGAAATCAATATCTTCATTGCGCGCCGAAAGCTTGGCTGCCAGGTAATAGCGCAGCCATTCGGCATTCATGCCCAGGTTCAGGTATTTGAGCGGATCCAGCCCGGTGCCGCGGCTTTTGCTCATTTTCTCGCCGTTATTGACGGTGAGAAAGCCGTGAACGAATACATTATCCGGCGCTTTCCGCCCTGAAAAATGCAGCATGGCGGGCCAGAAAAGGGTGTGGAAAGTAATGATGTCTTTCCCGATGAAATGCACCTGCTCCAGATGGGGGTTTTTCATGTATTCGTCGTAGCTTTCGCCGCGCTTTTCCAGCAGGTTTTTCAGGCTGGCCAGATAACCCACGGGCGCGTCCAGCCACACGTAAAAGTATTTTCCGGGCGCATCCGGTATTTCAATGCCGAAATAAGGCGCGTCGCGGCTGACGTCCCAGTCGCCCAGTTTGGGTTTTCCGTTTTCATCTTCGGCAAACCATTCGCGCGCCTTGTTGGCCACTTCGGGCTGAAGGCGCCCGTTTTGCGTCCAGTCTTGAAGGTATTGCACGCAACGCGCGTCCGAGAGGCGGAAGAAGAAATGCTCGCTGCTGCGCAATTCGGGCTTTGCACCGGTGAGCGCCGAATAGGGATGGCCCAGGTCGGTGGGCGCATAAACGGCGCCGCAGACTTCGCAGTTGTCGCCATACTGGTCGGGCGCGTGGCATTTGGGGCATTCGCCCTTGATATACCGGTCGGGCAAAAACATGCCTTTTTGCGGGTCGAAAAACTGCTCGATGGCGCGCACTTCAATCAAGCCGGCGGCTTTCAGATCCTTGTAAATGGCCCGGGATAATTCAATGTTTTCGGCGCTGTCGGTGCTGTGCCAGTTGTCGTAGCGGATGAGAAAGCCGTCCAGATACTGTTTGCGGCCCGCCGCAATATCGGCCACGAATTGCTGCGGGGTTTTTCCGGCCTTTTCGGCGGCAATCATGATGGGCGCGCCATGCGCGTCGTCCGCGCCCACGAAATCCACCTGATGGCCCAGCATGCGTTGCGTGCGCACCCAGATATCGGCCTGGATGTATTCCATGATGTGGCCGATGTGAAACGTGCCATTGGCATACGGCAAGGCGGTGGTGACGAATATGCGGCGCGGGTTCATGGCTGTATTTGCAGACAGTTGAAGAAAAGCCACTGATTTTAGGGTTTCACCCCTCACGGATAGACTGCCGCGCCCATTGAAACAACTCCCGCAAGGACACTTCCCATGAGCATGGACCAGGCCGCCCTGATGGCCGCGCTGCAAAGCGTGATCGACCCGAACACGGGCAAGGATTTCGTTTCCACCAAGCTGCTGAAAAACCTGCGCGCGCAAGGCGCCAGCGTGAGCTTTGACGTGACGCTGGGCTACCCCGCGCGCAGCCAGATCGCCCCCATTCGCCAAATGCTGGAAGACGCCGCCCTCAGCGTGCCCGGCGTGCAGCAGGCCACGGCGAATGTGGATTTCAAAATCATCGCCCACAGCGTGCAGCGCGGCGTGCCGCTGCTGCCGGGCGTGAAAAACATGATCGCCGTGGCTTCCGGCAAGGGCGGCGTGGGCAAGAGCACCACGGCGGCCAATCTGGCGCTGGCGCTGGCCGCCGAAGGCGCGCGCGTGGGCATGCTTGACGCCGACATCTACGGCCCCAGCCAGCCCACCATGATGGGCGTGCACGGCTCGCCCGAGCATGACGGCCAGGCCATGCAGCCGCTCATCGGCCACGGCGTACAGGTGAACTCCATCGGCCTGATGGTCAAGCAGGGGCAGGCCATGATCTGGCGCGGCCCGATGGTCACGCAGGCGCTGGACCAGCTCATGCGCCAGACGGCCTGGCACAACGTGGACTACCTCATCGTGGACATGCCCCCCGGCACGGGCGACGTGCAGCTGTCCATCAGCCAGCGCGCGCCCGTCACCGGCGCGGTCATCGTCACCACGCCGCAAGACATCGCCCTGATGGACGCGCGCCGGGGCATCGCCATGTTTGAAAAAGTGGGCGTGCCCATTCTGGGCGTGGTGGAAAACATGGCCGTGTACCGCTGCACGCAGTGCGGGCATGAAGAGCACATCTTCGGCGCGGGCGGCGGCCAGCGCATGGCCGAGGAATACAAGGTGGACTACCTGGGCGGCCTGCCCCTGTCGCTGTCCATCCGCGAGCAGGCCGACAGCGGCTGCCCCACCGTGGCGGCCGCGCCCGACAGCGCCGAGGCCGCCCCCTACCGCGCCATCGCCCGCCGCATCGCCGTGAAGGTGGCCGAACAGGCCAAGGACTATTCCAGCCGCTTTCCGACCATCACCGTCTCCAATACCTGAGAGCCTGTTTACGGCTTCGCGGCAGACGGAGGGCAGGCGGCAGGCGGATGGTCTTTTTTGCTCCTTTATTCGCAGCATTAGGTCCTAGTGAATAGTGCGCTGAACGGCCTTTCATAGGCCTTGTTTTTGCTCCTGTTTTCGTCATCTTCCGGCGGGCAGGAGCGCTCGTTTTCAACAGATCAAAGGCGCGGCCCGCCCAGGCCCTTCTGGCTCCGCATGGCAGGCTGGGCGGCGGCCGTCTGAGGCGGCGGGCCGGGCGCTTGCCGCGCCGCTACCATCGCCGCCCCATGAGCCGCAGCAAGACCACCTACGCCTGCAACGAATGCGGGGCCGCCAGCGCGCGCTGGCTAGGCAAGTGCCCCTCGTGCGGGGCGTGGAACAGCCTGGTGGAAACCGTGGCGCAAGCGCCCGCAGGCGGCGGCAAGAACCGGCTGGGCGCGGCCTTCGCAGCGCTGGCCCCCGCTTCTGACGTGCAGGCGCTGGCCAGCATTGAGGCGCAAGACGTGGCGCGCACGCCCACGGGCCAGGCCGAGCTGGATCGCGCGCTGGGCGGCGGCATCGTCGCCGGCGGCGTGGTGCTCATGGGCGGCGATCCGGGCATCGGCAAATCCACGCTGCTGCTCCAGGCGCTGGATGCCTTGCAGCGCGCGGGCGTGCCTTCGCTTTACGTGACGGGCGAAGAAAGCGGCGCGCAAGTGGCGCTGCGCGCGCGCCGGCTGGGGCTGGCTGGCTCGCAAGTGGCGGTGCTGGCTGAAATCCAGCTTGAAAAAATCGTGGCCACGCTGGCCGCGCGGCAGCCCGCCGTGGCGGTGATTGACTCGATTCAGACGATTTACAGCGACCAGCTCACCAGCGCCCCCGGCAGCGTGGCACAAGTGCGCGAATGCGCCGCGCATCTGACGCGCTGGGCCAAGGCGCAGGGCTGCGCCATCGTGCTGGTGGGCCACGTGACCAAGGACGGGCAGCTGGCCGGCCCGCGCGTGCTGGAGCACATGGTGGACACGGTGCTTTACTTCGAGGGCGACACGCATAGCAGCTTCCGGCTGATACGCGCCATCAAGAACCGCTTTGGCGCCGTCAATGAAATCGGCGTGTTCGCCATGACGGAAAAGGGCCTGAAGGGCGTGAGCAACCCCAGCGCCATCTTCTTGAGCCAGCACGCCGACCCGGTGCCCGGCAGCTGCGTGCTCGTCACGCTGGAAGGCACGCGCCCCTTGCTGGTGGAAGTGCAGGCGCTGGTGGACAGCGGCGGCCCCAGCCCCCGGCGGCTTTCCGTCGGGCTGGAGCGCGACCGCCTGGCCATGCTGCTGGCCGTGCTGCACCGGCACGCGGGCGTGGCCACGGGCGATCAGGACGTGTTCGTGAACGCCGTGGGCGGCGTGCGCATCAGCGAACCGGCGGCCGATCTGGCGGTGATGCTGGCCATCACCAGCAGCCTGCGCGGCAAGGCGCTGCCCAAAGGCTTTCTGGCCTTTGGCGAAGTGGGCCTGGCCGGCGAAGTGCGCCCCGCCCCGCGCGGGCAGGAGCGCCTGAAGGAAGCCGCCAAACTGGGCTTTTCCGTGGCCGTGGTGCCCAAGGCCAACGCGCCAAAGAAACGCGACAAGGCTTTCGAGGGCCTGACCATCCACGCCGTGGAGCGCGTGGAAGAGGCCATGACGCTGACGCGCGAGCTGGCCTGATCCGGCCTGTAACTATCATTTGCATAGCGCGCCGCCCGCCTGCCGTGGCTGGAAGCCGCGCGTTTTCCCCTGTTTTCCGATAACAAAGGAGTTTTTGCCATGCCAGTCCATCTTTCGCCGCCAGACGCGGCCAGCCTGCATCCTGTCAGCGGCGTGCGCATCGGCGTGGCCGAGGCGGGCATCCGCAAGGCCAGGCGCAAGGACTTGACCGTGATGCTGATTGATGAAGGCGCAAGCGTGGGCGGCGTGTTCACGCAAAACCGTTTTTGCGCCGCGCCCGTGCAGGTGTGCCGCGAACACCTGGCGGCAGGAGCCGGGGCGGACATCCGCGCCCTGGTCATTAACACGGGCTGCGCCAACGCAGGCACGGGGGCGGCGGGGCTGGAGGCGGCGCGCCGCACCTGCGCCGCGCTGGCCGCGCAGCTGGGCGTGCGGCCGCAGCAAGTGCTGCCGTTTTCAACGGGCGTGATCCTGGAGCCGCTGCCGCTGGAGCGCCTGCAAGCGGGCCTGCCTGCTGCGCTGGCCGATGCGCAGCCCGCCCATTGGCTCAAGGCCGCCGAAGGCATCATGACCACGGACACCGTGCCCAAAGCGCGCAGCGTGACAGCAAGCGTAGGTGGCGCGCAAGTGACCGTCACGGGCATCAGCAAGGGCGCGGGCATGATCCGGCCCAACATGGCGACGATGCTGGGCTTTGTGGCAACCGACGCATGCGTGGCCCCCGGCCTGATGCCGCAGCTGGCGCGGGCGCTGGCCGAAAGCTCCTTCAACCGCGTGACGGTCGATGGCGACACCTCGACCAATGACTCTTTCATCGTCATCGCCACGAACAAGGCGGCGCACGCGCCCGTGCAGTCGCTTCAGTCGCCCGAAGGGCAGGCGCTGTTTGCCGCCCTGCTGGAAGTGGCGCGCTGGCTGGCGCAGGCCATCGTGCGCGACGGCGAAGGCGCGACCAAGTTCATCACCGTGCAGGTGGAAGGCGGACAAAATGCCGCCGAGTGCCGCCAGGTGGCCTACGCCATCGCCCACTCGCCGCTGGTGAAAACGGCCTTTTTCGCCAGCGACCCGAACCTGGGCCGCATTCTGGCGGCCATTGGCTACGCGGGCATTGCCGATCTGGACACGGAAAAAATCGATCTGTATCTGGACGGCGTGCATGTGGCCACTCGCGGCGGGCGGCATCCGGACTACCGCGAAGAAGACGGCCAGCGCGTGATGAAACAGCCCGAAATCACCGTGCGCGTGAACCTGGGGCGCGGCGCGGCCAGCGAAACCGTCTGGACGTGCGACCTGAGCCACGAATATGTAAGCATCAATGCGGATTACCGCTCCTGAAAACCTGTTCGCAATTTATCTGTCAGTGCGAAAAGCGCGGCCTTGGGCGCTTTTGGGTTTTGCGAATCCTTGATGGAGGCCGCCAAGCCATCTGCGATTAGCGCCTTGCCGCCCGCCCCGCCTCGCGCTCCCTCACGGTCAGGCTCCGCACGGGTTCTGAATGAAAGCGGGCGCGGCCTGGCGGTAGATACCGGGCAGGTTCCGCGCAGCATAAAAAAGCCGGACCGCACTGACAAAGTGCAGGTCCGGCGCAGAGAGGTTCGCGCAGGGGGAAGTCGGTGGTCACGTTCACCCGCGCTGGCTTGGAGAACCGCAGCGATTATAGCAACAAACAAGAACGGCTATCAAGCGATTTTTACGCGTTTTTACGAAATGACCGCTTTGCTTCGTGTTTCTTGCCGGGGCTTTTTAGCGCTTCTGTGAAAGCTGTGGCAGACGCCTGCGCCAAACTCTGGCCAAGCGAGGCAAGAAAAGCGGGGCGAAAAAAGGCGCTGGCAGGAAACGGATGGGCTGCGGCGGGCTTGTTTTGCTCCTCTATCCATAGCGTCATGTCCTAGTGCATAAAGCGCAGGAGCCGTTTTGATGGCCCCTGAATTCGCTCCTGTTTTTGAGTGCTTCGCAGACTGCTGTTCTATTCATTGCTCCAGAGCTGCGGGTGGGATACAGGCGGCTCAGTGCCGGGTTGCGTCCGCGCGCGCGCCACGCACTCGCTTTTTGGCAGCGGCCGCCACGGCGGCGG
>ERZ773008.587-NODE-587-length-26867-cov-4.557027_pt1 | contig 26867 bp, 25 predicted proteins | sample MGYA00580664_ERZ773008 | MGnify/ENA primary metagenome ERZ773008 (study PRJEB29015, sample SAMEA2738016) | human oral metagenome | biome: human oral; feature: human-associated habitat; material: dental | place: China | collected 2048 ... | reverse complement strand
TAGGCGCCCATCTGCATGCGCTCAATCGGGCTGACATCGATGCGCTCCGTTCCCTCAGCGAGAACATGGATATCGATATAGGAGCGATGCGCCTCCCAGATCTTCTCCTCGCAGGGTCCTGTTGTATAGTGCGCAATGTTCACATAGAGCGCATCCCCGTCGATCTCATTGCGCCCCGTCGGGAGCGCTGCGAGATCGTGCGTCCGCGCGAAGGAGAGCGCCTTCTGTATGGCGGTAGGCAGGAATGCATAGGTCTTTTCGTGATGGATGCTGCCGTAGATCATTGTTTTTCTCTCCATTTCGAAGTAATTTATTTATTTTATTTTCTATTTATAACAAAATATTATTTATTTTTCCCTATTGTTTTTATTTTACGGATCAATGCACACGGAATCATCGATGCTTAGAATATAACACCATCGAGGACAAATCACAATTGTTTTCGTAAGATACTTTACAAGCAAAACTGCCATACGGATAACGCCCGCATGGCAGTTCCTCTTTCAGATTACAGCAGCTCCCGCAAGACCTCTTCGATATGCCCGTCCAGTGCGATGCTCCGGCCGCGAATCTCATCGGGGACATATGCCCCCAGATTGATTGTTGCAAGTGTCGCATCCGCACGCGCTGCCGTCATACGCCAGAACGGATACTTGATGATGCCGGGCGTATTCGCCCCGACCCCGAGCTCGAGGAGGAGCATCCGCCGTCCCTCGCTGCGCGCGAGCCAATCCTCATAACGTTCTGCTGCCGCGTGCCAACCCGCATCCTCAACGAAGGATGCATCCGCGCGCAGATTCGTCGCCATCTCTGTGCCGTCGTCCGGACAGTATGGGATGAGATGTGCCGGAACCTCCATCAAAGGTGCACCGTCCTCCGGCAGGAGAAGCGCTCCGTTCGGCGCAAATGTGAATCCCTGCGCCCTGAGCATCGCGCGTACCTGTTCCTCGTTGTCGTACGTTCTTCCTGCCGATGCGCCCGCAGGCCTGCTGCTCTGAAAGAGCCCGAAATCTCCCTGCGTATAGAAGAGACGCTCCTTGTCAAATCCCGTGCGCTGAAAGGCATGATCGACATTCGTCGTGAGGACGAAATAATCATGTCCATCCGTGAGGCGGAACAGATTCGGATAGACATCGCTCTCCGGCATCGGCGCGTAGCGGTTGATGTAGATGCTCCGGCTCCACCACGCCCAGAACAGCCCGCGCGTCGGGAACGGGTAGAATCCGCCCGTGTAGATGTCCTCGATGCCAAAACGCTCGTGAAAATCCGAAAAATATTTTAAAAACCGCGCCCCGCCGTAGTCGTAGCCGGCCGCCGCCGACAATCCTGCACCCGCGCCGATGAGAATGCGTTCGGCAGAGGCGCGGGCGTTTTTCAGTTTCGCAATGCCTTCTTTCATGACAGCAATCTTTCGTAAATCATGCGGTCCTCGTCTTTGAAGACGTTGAATACCACACGTTCCATTGATTTATTCTGCGCGAGAAACGCCCGCACCTCGCGTACGGCGATCTCAGCCGCTTCTTTGTTTGGAAAATGAAACTCTCCGGTTGAGATGCAGCAAAAGACGATGCTCCTGAGGCCATGCTCCGCCGCGAGATGCAGGCAGGAGCGATAGCAGGAGGCAAGGAGCTCCCTGTGTTCATCCGTCAGGGCTCCGCTGACGATCGGCCCGACCGTGTGGATGACATGGCGCGCAGGGAGATTGTACCCCTGCGTGATCTTCGCCGTGCCCGTCTCCTCCGGATGCCCCTGGCGCTCCATGAGCGCGGCGCATTCCACGCGCAGCTGCAGACCCGCTGCGCTGTGAATCGCGTTGTCGATGCAGCGGTGGCAGGGGATGAAGCAGCCGAGGAGAGCCGCGTTCGCCGCGTTGACAATCGCATCCGCAGAGAGGCGCGTGATGTCACCCTGCCAGAGGGTAATGCGCTCATCCGATGGGGCGGTGGACAGTGCCGTCACATCGATGACGCCGCGCTCCTCCCGCTCTGCGGCGAGCAGTTCATCCTGCAGGCGCACGAACTTCTCTGTGAGCGGCAGGGGAGGACGGACATTCATGAGCGCACGCAGCAGATTCCGCTGCGCTGCCTCCGTCTCTCCGACCCCCGCCGCCTGCCCGCGATACTCCGGCATCTCAGCGAGGAGCATCGCATTCAGCTTTTGAATGAGAGCAAGGGACATTGAACCACTTCCTTCATAGATTTTTGATCACATTTACGCCTGCACGAGAGACACGCGCTCACCGATATGAGCCCCACTCTCGATCAGGTCGGCCATCCCGAGTGCATAGTCCGCATAGCTGATGATACTCTCGCCCGCTGCGCTCAGCGTCAGCTCCTCGCCGCCGAGGATATACCTGCCCGTCTTTACCCCGTCGGCACGGAAGTCCGCTGCGGGGCTCACAAAGACCCACTGTGCATCCGTGCGGGAGCGGAGCGCCGCCAGCTCCTCCGTCTGCGCCTTCGCCAGCGCATAGAACTCCGCCGGGAATTCCGGGGTATCGAGCAGTTGCACCGTATGTGCCGGATCGACATAGAGACTGCCCGCACCGCCGACAATATAGAGGCGCGTCTTCGTACCCGCGACGAGATCCGCGAGATGCTGGCTTGTCTTTGTATGCAGCGGCAGCGTCTCCGGCGTATACGCCCCGAACCCGTCCACGACCGCATCAAATCCTGCCAGATCGTCCTTCGTCAGGTCCATGATGTCCTTCTGCATGAAATTCTTTGCTGCACTTTTGTTCTCGCTGCGTGCAAATGCCGTCACCTCATGTCCGCGCGCGATCAGTTCGTTGATGACTGCACGGCTTGCCTTCCCGTTCGATGCTGCAACTGCGATTTTCATATGAAATACCTCCATAAACATTTAGTAATTATCTCGATTACAAAATGAGTATAGCATATAAAAATCATAATTTCAATAGGTACAATATTTTTTTTGAAAAAAGAAAAAGGACGCTGCCTAAGCCAACGCCCTTAGAAGAAATCAAATTACAAACTCGAAATTGACGAAATGCGCAGATCGTCGCCCGCCTGCTCAAATGTGATGACAAGGTCCTGCGTGAAGTGTGCGGTCAGCGTATTGCCGTCCCAATCGTACGGCGTGCGGTTCCACAGGAGGAACGCCTCGGCAAAGATGCGATGATCGACCTCGTACTGCTCGAGGCACTGCGTCAGAAGAGAGACGAAACGCGGAAAATCGACGGGCGCAAAGACCTCCTCCGGCACGCCGCCGACCGCAACAAAAATCGCACCTCCCTCATGCGGACAGCGGTAGTAGGCAAAATGATCCGCAATCCCGCAGGCTGCAATGGAGAGGTTGTGCCCATTAAATGTATCGTTCAGATCGAACTCTGCTGCTGTCAGGGCCTCCAGATGCCATTCCTCGCCGCATGCCTTTGTCTCATTGGCAAGCCGGATGATCTCGTCGGGGAAATGATTGATGTTTTCCCATCCCCAGAGCCATGTACCGCTCGACTTGGACGCACTTCCAATGAACTGAATCGGATACTCCCGCATGCCGAAGAATATAACGCCGCGCCCAAGGTCAATGTTCCAATTCTCATTCTGCACCCCAAGCTCGCCGCAGGCATTCTGGACGCACATCATCTTGCCAAGGCACGCAGAAAAAACATCACGCCAGTCGCTCCGATCCACCGAAAGCCGATCAAAAAATTCCTTCATACTCGTTTTCTCCGTTCCCCGTTCCTTGACGATACGGCGCATACATGATAAAATAGAGACATAAAAAGGGGCACTGCCGTAGTCGGCTCCCCAATAATAGGATGAAATTTCCGCCTACTATTTGGAAGCTGAAGGCGGATTTTTCTTATTTAGAATTTGATCGCGAGGATCAAAGCAATGAGCAGAATCAGAAATGTAAACATCTCGTACGTACCCATGCCATCACCCACTTCCACGCGGAAAAGGGGAACCGCCCTTTTGGCAATGCTTTGTTTGTAGTGTACCATAAGAACATCCGTAGCACAAGTAAACAAATCCCCTTGACACAGGAGCGTCAAGGGGATTCTTCTATATACGATACAAATAAAATCAGATATCCAGATTGCGCACGAGACGTGCATTCTCCTCGATGAACTGGCGGCGCGGCTCGACCTTGTCGCCCATGAGGATGGTGAAGAGCTCGTCCGCAGCCTCCGCATCCTCCGCTCCGACCTGCAGCATGGTGCGGCCCTCGGGATTCATCGTGGTCTCCCAGAGCTGCTCAGGGTTCATCTCGCCGAGACCCTTGTAGCGCTGGATGGTCACGCCGTCGCGTCCGATCTCATCGAGCTTCTTTGCCTGCTCCTCGTCGGAGTAGGTGTAGAAATGCTTCTTGTCCTTGCGGATCTGATAGAGCGGCGGCTGCGCGATATAGACATGCCCGTGATCGACGAGCGGCTTCATGTAGCGGTAGAAGAACGTGAGGAGCAGCGTGCGGATGTGTGCGCCGTCAACGTCCGCATCCGTCATGATGATGATCTTGCTGTAACGCCGCTTCGAGAGGTCGAACTCCTCGCCGATGCCCGTGCCGAACGCCGTGATCATCGTGCGGATCTCGGCATTGGCGAAGATCTTGTCGAGACGCGCCTTCTCGACGTTCAATATCTTGCCGCGCAAGGGCAGGATCGCCTGAAAGCGGCGGTCGCGTCCCTGCTTCGCCGAGCCGCCGGCACTGTCGCCCTCTACGAGGTAGATTTCCGCCTGCTCGGGATCTTTTATAGAGCAGTCTGCGAGCTTTCCGGGCAGGCTCGACACTTCGAGCGCGTTCTTGCGTCTTGTCAGCTCGCGCGCCTTTCTGGCCGCTTCCCTCGCGCGAGACGCCATGATCGCCTTCTCGATGACCTTCTTCGTGATGGCGGGATTTTCCTCGAAATACTCGGTCAGCCCTTCGGTCACGATGGAATCGACGATGCCGCGCACCTCGGAATTGCCGAGCTTCGTCTTCGTCTGCCCCTCGAACTGCGGCTCGTGAATCTTGAGACTGATGACGCAGGTCAAACCCTCTCTGACGTCCTCGCCCGAGAGGTTGCCGTCCTTTTCCTTCAATATGCCTTGCTTTCGCGCGAAGTCGTTCGCCGCCCGCGTCAGGGCGATCTTGAAGCCCGCGAGATGCGTGCCGCCTTCCTCGGTGTTGATATTGTTGACAAAGCTGTAGATATTCTCCATATAGCTGTCGTTGTACTGCATGGCGATTTCCACAACGGTATCATCCTTGATACCATTGAAGTAGATCGGCGTCGGATGAATGACTTCCTTCTTGCGGTTCAGATGCTCGACAAAGGAGCGGATGCCGCCCTCATAGAAGTACGTCTCCTCGCGCCCCTCGCCGCGCTTGTCGATGAGGCGGATCGTGATGCCCTGATTCAAAAAGGCCAGCTCGCGCAGACGATGCTTCAAGGTGTCGAAGCTGTAGTGAGTCACCGTGAAGATCTCAGGATCGGGCACGAAGTGAACCTTCGTCCCTGTCTTCTCCGTCTCTCCGATGACCGTTAGGAAAGAGGCCGTCACGCCTTGCCGGAAGCGTATACTGTGGATCTTGCCGTCGCGCCTGACCTCGACGTCCATCGAGGAAGAGAGCGCGTTGACGACGGAGACGCCGACGCCGTGCAGGCCGCCCGACACCTTGTATCCCTCGCCGCCGAACTTGCCGCCGGCATGCAGGACGGTCAAGACGACCTCGACGGCAGGCTTGCCGCTCTCGTGCATGTCGACGGGGATGCCGCGCCCGTTGTCGACGACGGTGATGCTGTCATCCGCCTCGATCGTCACGTCGATCCGATCGCAGAAACCGGCTAAAGCCTCGTCAATCGAATTGTCGACCACCTCGTAGACGAGATGGTGCAGGCCGCGCTCCGACGTGCTGCCGATGTACATGCCCGGGCGCTTTCGGACGGCCTCCAAGCCTTCCAGAATCTGAATCTGATTGGCGCCGTAGTCGCCGTCGACCGCCGTGACATCGGCGCTGTCCATATCCTTGTGGATCTCGACATTCTCCAGATCGAGGTCGTCGTCACGCACTTCCTCGGCAAATCTCGCCGCTTCCTCTTCATGCGCCTTTTCCTCAGATGCATCCTGCACGGCACGGTCAAGCGCCTTTTCGAGCGCGTCCTTCTTGTTTCCCTTCCCTTTTGCCATCTCTTTGCCATCCCTCCATCGTTCATCCAAGCATCTATGCTTTTCCTGCAAAATCATGCAGTTTTTTCTCTCCATAAACGGGTGATTCCATACGCTTTTTCAAAGACTGCGCGGAAATCACGGAAAAATAAAGACCCCCGTCCGTAATGACGACGGAACGCGGCTTCTTTCCCGGCGGAGCATTGCCTTCCGAATTCTTCTTTGGGAGAAGATTTTTCGACGCCTCTCTGTACACCTCGACGTCAAGAATCGCCAAAATACTGGAAACAGCAACCGAACAGTCATCGCCGAGATGCAGATACATGAGGCTCCTCCTCGCACTTTTCTCTCCTTTTCGACGCCTTCTTCATGAACTCCGAGCGCTTGGGGAAGGGACGAAACACCGTGCCCTCCGCCATTTCGCACCTAAGATCGTAAAGCGTGCGGCGCACGACGTCCTCCGTGAGCTGTTCCGGGCGCAAGGAGCGATGGAGCATGACGAGCGTCTTCGCCTCCAAACTCTCCCAATCGCCGAACTCGATGCGACGCGCAAGTTCCTGCACGAGGCGCGAGCGCTCGCAAGCAACCATGGCGGGCGTGCAGGGAACATGATCCTTGATGTCTGCATAGCGCATCCAAGGAAGATCGCGCATATAGATGCGGATCGAACGGCGCTTTTCCTGCCTCTCTTTTCGTGCACAGGCAGGGCAGACGCCTTCCCCCGGAAAAAGCCTGCCGCATTTCGGACATGGCTGCTCGCCGAGCGCGCGCCGCGCCTTCTCGCTCTTCTTGCGCTTCTTTGCAAGAGCAAGGAGCTTTTTTCGCAGCCTTTCATCGCGGACAGAAGAAACGCACTCCCCGCAAGCTTCCTGCTCCTCCGGCGTCAATGTCATCGTCTGCAGAATCTTTCTGTATTCTTCCTGCCCATCCTCTGCAAGAAGGTCTGCACTGCCTGATGCCGGACAGCGATATGCTTCGCCTCTCTGCCAAGAAAATGCAAGTTCCTTCACCATCTCGAAGCCTGCGAAAGTGTTGAAGCGTGCGAGGATCGTCAGCTGCATGAGCATGATCTCGTTGCGCCAAGCGGGCGCGGAAGCATGGAGCAGGAGCTTCTCCCCCTCGATGGCGAGCGGCACGACGTGAGCGGCTATGGCAGCGCCGACGATTTCCTGCCAATGTGCAAGGACGAAGTGTTCCTGATAGGAGCGTTCGACCTTCTTGCCAAGAGCATGGATGCTCTTTGGTATCACCTGATTGATTTTTTCCATGCCGGGATTGCGGCGATAGGAGCGTTTCATATCATGCCTTTCCTTCAAGAAGCTGAGAATCCTTTTGCAGCAACGAAAGAGGATATACGGTATCATATAGATATTTTCCCTGATACCACATGGAAAATATTTCCTATGAACTTTGCCGGCAGATAGGCGGCGTCCGTCGCTGTGAGCAAGGTCTGTATATGCTCCCTGCCGATGAAATCCAGGAGTTTTTCCCTGCGCGTGCCGTCCAGCTCGCTCATGACGTCATCGAGCAGAAGAATCGGGTATTCGCCCGTTTCCGAGCGCAGGAACTCCAACTCGGAAAGTTTCAGGGCGAGGACGCCCGTGCGCTGCTGTCCCTGCGAGCCGAAAGAGCGAAGGTTGACGCCGTTCACCTCAAGCAGGATGTCATCCCTCTGCGGGCCGACGCTCGTCGAGCCGCGCAAGATATCAAGCTCCCGGGATTCCTCCAATTTCTTATTATACCATGGAACAAGCTCTGCTGTCACGCTGTACGGCTCTCCCTCAGAGCCATACAGCTCATAGGAGAGGGAAAGATTCTCCCTGCCTGCAGAAATACGCCTTTGCATGAGGTTTGCCAGCATGTTGAGCTTCTTGACGGCAAGGAAACGCTTCTCGACGATGCGAGCGGCGCTTTCAGCGAGCTGCCCGTCCCAGAGGGAGAGCATGTCCTTATCTGCACGCCGCTCCCGAATCTTCTTCAAGAGGTTGTTCCTCTGCGCGAGAAGGCGCGCATACCTAAGCATTTCATGACCGTAGGCCGGGCTTGCCTGAGAAAGCTCTCCGTCAAGAAAGCGCCTTCTCTCGGCAGGCGCTCCTTTGATGAGAAAGAGATCTTCAGGAGAAAAGAGGACGGCGTTGAACGTGCCGAAAAGCTCCCTCGTCTTGAGGCAATCGCCATTCTTGAGAATCGAGCGTCTCCTGCCTCGCCGGAATCGAAATTCAAGCGTATTTTCCACGGAAAGGCGTTCGAAAAGAAGCTCGATTCGTGCTTCAGAAGCGTCCCAACGAATGAGATCGGCATCCGCGCTCGTCCGATGCGAGCGTCCCATCGCCGCATAGCAAAGAGCCTCCGCAATATTCGTCTTTCCCTGTGCATTCTCGCCGAGAAAGACGTTGATATTGGGAGACAGACGAAGATCGAGCGTTTCATAGTTGCGGAAATTTGTCAGCCGGAGGCTTTTCGCTCTCATCGCGCATCAGTTCTGTGTGCGCACGGGCGTCACGATGTAGACGAATGTAGGATTTTCCTCCTCGCGCACCGCTGCCGCCTGCAAACTCTGATTCAAGAGGAAGCGGAACATCTTGCTGTCGAGGTTTTTCAAGACATCCGTGACATACTTCGCATTGAAGGCAATATTGACGGCAGGTCCTTCGATGGAAACGGCGACGATCTCATCGGCCTTGCCTACGTCGGGACTGTTTGAAGAGATATGAACCTGATTGCTGCCAAACTCCAAGCGGATGATGTTGTAGTCGGCGGAACGCGAGATCAAGGAAACGCGATCGACGGCGTCGAGAAAGGCTTGCGTATCGAGCGTCACCGTCGTGGCGAAGCTTTTTGGTATCACGCTGTCGTAGTTCGGGAACTGCCCTTCGATCAGACGCGACATGAATACGACGTTCTCGAATTGGAAACTCACCTGATTCGATGAGCAGCAGACATCGACTTCGACGGGCATGTCGGAATTCAGAGCGCGCAGCAGCTCGTTGAGGATCTTCGCCGGTATGATGATATGCAGATCGCCTGAAAGATTGGCGACGACTTCCTTCTTCACGGAGAGACGATGCGTATTCGTTGCCGCCATCTTCAAGGTTTCCCCGTTGATTTCCATCTGGCAGCCGGTAAAGACGGGACGCGCTTCGTCTGTGGAGCAGGCGAATACCGTTTTCTTGATGATGTCTTTGAGCACGTTATCCTGGATTTTGAAGTGAACGCCGTCCGAGAGCCGTTTCACTGTAGGAAAATCTTGGGCGGGCATGGAGAGGAATGTGAAGTTGGAGGCGCCTGATTGGATCTTGCTGATATTTTCGTCGATTGCTTGGGAAATTGTGACGGTATCTCCGGGAAGGCGACGGATGACTTCCTGCAAATATCGTCCGGAGAGGACGAGTTTTCCTTCTTGTTCGACTTCAGAAGGGATGATGCTGATGATGCCCATCTCGTTGTCTGTGGCGTGAAGTTCCACTTGATTGTCTCTTGCCTCGATGTATATGCCTGAGAGAATCGGCGTTTGCGGTTTGTTGGCAATGGCTTTGGAAACAAGTTGGATTGCCTGTGCGAGTTCGTTCTTATGGCAGGTGAATTTCATAAGGTTCTCCTTTATTCGGTAGTGTGAGACTTGTGCTTTGCCTTTATTGACTTATATGACAAGAATATAGGTAAAGCATAGTCGTCATAGTAGTAGGGGCTGTGGAAATGTGGAAAAGGTTGCGGACGCTTTTGATACTGATGAGAAAAGCGTGTGCAAAAGATGTTGATAAGCCGGAGCCGGATATCCACATCTGCACAGGGAAAGATGTGAGCGCCTGTTGTCCACATATTGTGCACAGCATGGCGGGGCGCTTTTGCACAGGGTTATGCACGGATGGCGCAGCATGCAGCAAAGCGATGCGATAAGAGACGCTTTCTATAAGCTTTCGATGCGTTGCATCAGCTGCTCGATCGTGCGGTCGAGCTTGGAATCCTCTTGGCGTTCCTTGCCAATCTTTTCGCAGGCGTGGAGGACTGTCGTGTGATCGCGTCCGCCGAAAGAATTGCCGATCTGAAGCAGGGAGCTTTGTGTGAGTTCACGACACAAGTACATGGCGATCTGGCGCGGTATGGCGAGGTTTCTCGTCCTTTTTTTGGCGTGGAGATCATCGAGGCGCAGCTTGAAGTAGGAGGCGACGACTTCCTGGATGAGTTCCATCGTTACCTCGCGCGTCTTTTCCGTTGGAAAGATCGTGTCGAGCGCCTCGTTGACGAGGGCGGTTGTGACGGGCTGCTTCGTGATGGAAGAATAGGCGACGACTCTCGTCAACGCGCCTTCCAGTTCGCGGATGTTGTTGTCGATGCGGTTGGCGATGGAGAACATCACGTCGTTCGGCACGTCAAGATGCTCAAGAGCGGCTTTCTTTCGGAGGATCGCTATGCGCGTTTCGAGATCGGGCGCTTGGATGTCTGTGATGAGGCCCCATTCAAAGCGCGAGCGCAGACGGTCTTCGAGCGTCTGAATCTCTCGCGGATGACGGTCGCTCGACAGGATGATGTGCTTGTTCGCATCGTGCAGCGTGTTGAACGTATGGAAGAATTCTTCCTGCGTATGCTCTTTCTTCGAGAGGAATTGGATGTCGTCGACGAGCAGGACGTCGATGTTGCGGTATTTTTGCCGGAAGGATTCGGGATTGCCGTCTCGAATGGAGTTGATGAGTTCGTTCGTGAATTTTTCGCTCGAAATGTAGAGGACGCGCATCTCGGGGAAATTCTCCAAAATCTTGTGCCCGATGGCGTGCATGAGATGCGTCTTGCCGAGTCCCACGCCGCCGTACATGAAGAAGGGATTGTAGACCCGGCCCGGTGATTCGGCGACGGCGAGCGCCGCCGCATGGGCGAAGCGGTTGGAATTGCCCGTGACGAAGGTGTCGAAGGTGTAGTTCGCGCTCAAGGACGAGGCGTCTCCGGGAGCGATCATGCCCGGCGCTTCATAAGATCGGCTGCCGTCCTCTCTTTTTTGCGGGGCATTCATCGCATGCATCGAGGCGTTTTGCGAAGCGGAGAAATCTTTCTTTGCGCTGATCTCTTCTCGAACCAAGGAAGGTGCAGCGCTCGTTTCGGTCAGAAGCGTTTCCTGTACGGGAGGGAGAGTGGAGGAAGGCTCGATATTGAGGTTCTTGATCTCGATCTGGAGTTTTTTCTTTGCAATATCGAAGACAGCGTCTTCCAGGAAGGGAATATAACGTTTCACGATCCATTCCCGTGCGAGCGATGTCGGTGCACCGAGCACGAGAGCAGTGTCGGAAAGAGAAAGCGGCTTCACGGGGCGCAGCCAGTCGTTGAGCGCCAGTTCCGTCAAGGAGCGCTGGTCGAGAACCTTCTGCAGGATTTGTTCCCAAATCGCTTGCAGTTTTGATTGTTCCATGGATCTGTCCTTTCTTATCAACATAATGTCCTGAAAGTTTATGCACAAGTGTACAATTTATCCACATTTTTATTCACATACTGTGGATAAAAACGAAGGCGGCGAAAGATCTATGAGAGCGAAATGGCAGGAATGATGTGAGATCCGGGGAAGAAAACCCTTCTTTAATATAATGAAGGAAAAATTTTTCAAATCCTGTGGAAATATGCCCTCTTCCTGTGGATAATGTGTATATCTCTGTGTATAACTCCTGCTTCAGCTATGAATATCTTAGCAGACTGCAAAAAAGTTATCAACAGGCAATTCGTTCTGAAAAGGGAAAAAAGCTCCCTTGCTTGACAAAAAGGTATGAGAAACAGTGCAGATTGCCATGGAATCATGGAAAATCCTTGACACTATGTTGTCTCTGGGCTATAATTTAGCATAGTTAAAAGCGATAGTAGGGACGTTTTTGTTCTTTTGCATTTTGACTGGAAGGAATACGAAGAGTGATTCCTAAAACTTTTTTTTGGGGAGGTGGATCGTGATGAAGATGACGTATCAGCCGAACAACCATTGGCGCAAGAAGACGCATGGTTTCCGTGAGCGCATGAAGACGAAGGGTGGCCGTCTCATCCTGAAGAGAAGACGCGCAAAAGGCAGGAAGAAATTGTCGGCGTAAACTTTCAGGACATATGTTCAGCCGTCACGCGGAGCGACATGGCGTGCTTTTGTGTCCGTTTCCTGCGATGCCGTCATCACAGTGTCATGCTGTACATATGTCCTCACGCCTTACAGAAACCTAACCAATCGGTCTGCGCCCTTTGGGCTTGACCTCTTGGGGTTTCATGGTAAACGCTCATTAGGTCACTCCGGTGACCTTTTTTCATGAAATGACAAAGCATTTTGATTTATTGAAAGGGTTCTTGCATGTTGGGTTTGCCTAGAAGCCGCGTCTTGAAAAAGAAGAAGGATTTCCAGGCGGTCTATTCCCGTGGAAAATCGTATGCAAACAGATTTCTCGTGCTTTATGTCTTTCGTTCGCATGTACTTCAAGGAAAAGTCGGCTTTGCCGCAGGAAAGAAGCTCGGCAATGCCGTGAGGCGCAACCGAGTCAAGAGATTGCTGCGCGAGTCTTATCGTCTGCATCAAGATGAGATCGAAGAGGGATTTTCCCTCTTGCTCGTGGGCAGGAAGGCGGCTCTCAGCGTCAAATGCCAGGAATTGGAGAGAGCTTTTCTCGCCTTGAGCAGGAAGGCCGGCATTCTTGCTGGAGAGGGGCGTTTCGACAGGAAAGAGGGAAGGCGCAGCAGATGAAGATCGTTTTGCTTCTTCTCATTCGTTTTTACCGCAGTTTTATTTCTCCATGGAAGCCCCCTTCGTGCCGCTATATTCCGACTTGTTCGGAATATGCAATGATCGCTGTTGGAAGATACGGAGCGGCAAAGGGCGGTCTTCTTGCCGTCAAGAGGCTTCTGCGCTGCCATCCTTTTCATGAGGGTGGCTATGATCCTGTGCCATAAAGAAGATTAGGATGTGGTGATTTGGAATTTTTATCGTCGTTGTTTCACCCTTTTATCGCGGTGATTCAGTTTATGTTGGAGAATCTGTACCTTTTTACTGGTCTGTTCGGTTTTGAAAATTACGGGATCGCCATCATCCTGCTGACGATCCTCATCAAGGTGTGCCTCTATCCTCTGACGGTCAAGCAGGTTCGCTCAATGAAGGGGATGCAGGAACTGCAGCCGAAGATGAAGAAGCTGCAGGAAAAGTACAAGAACAATCCGCAGATGATGCAGCAGAAGATCGGCGAGCTTTACAAGGAAGCCGGCGTGAATCCTCTGGCGGGATGCCTGCCGCTCCTCATACAGATGCCGATCCTCATGGGCATGTTCTATGCCCTCCAGGGCTACGCATATTCGGGGACGCCGTCCTTTTTGTGGCTCACGTCGCTTTCCGAGCCGGATCCGCACTATATACTGCCGGCGCTTTCCGCGCTTTCGACATGGTTCGTGCAGAGGCAAACTTCGACGGAAATGAATCAGCAGATGAAGATCATGATGATCATCATGCCGATCTTTATCGGCTGGATCAGCCTGAGCTTCGCTTCGGGACTCGTCCTCTATTGGGTGACGATGAACCTCGTGCAGATCGTGCAGCAGTGGTGGATGTATCGCAACGAGGACGGCGAGGGAAAGAAGGGGGTTGCCTGATATGGCGGATTTCGTGGAAAAGACCGGAAAGACGGTGGAAGAGGCGATCGAAGCTGCACTCTTCGCCCTGCATCTTCCGAAGGAGCGCTGCACGGTCGAGATTCTTGAAGAACCGTCGAACGGCTTCTTCGGACTCATCGGCAAGCGTGCGGCAAAGGTGCGCGTGATCGTGAAGGAAGAGCCTTTGCCGTCGCAGCAAGAGTTTCGGATGCAGGAAGAGCAGGAAACGGACGTCTCGGAATCTCCTGCTGCGCCTGTGGAAGAAGAGCATCGAGAGGAGGCTTCGGAACAGGAGACTCTTTCGACGCAGCGAGCGCCGGCAAGAGACATGCCTTTCGTTTCTCGCGAAGATTCGTCGAGAAGAGAGGCCAGCATTGCAGATCATGGTTTTTCTTATGCTCCTTCACGCGAGGAGCGCTCATTTTCCGCGCCGCGCCGCGAGCGCTTCTCTTCGGTCAGACGCTCTTTCGCTTCTGATTCGTCCTCCGTCCGTTCTCGAAGCGAAAGAGTTCGCGCATCTGCGAGTCCTGCAAATGCCGAGGCGTCTTTGAAGAAGGCGGAAGATTTCCTGCAGCAGATCTTTCAGGCGATGGAGCTGGATGTCGCCATAGAGAGGCGCCAGCGCCCTCATTCGTTCGAGCTGAACCTCTCGGGGCACAACCTCGGCATCCTCATCGGCAAGCACGGGCAGACGCTCGACGCCTTGCAGTATCTCGTCAATCTCGCAGCCAACCAGGGAGCGACGGAAGAGCGCGTGCGCATCATCTTGGATATCGAGGATTATCGCGAGCGTCGCGAGGAGACGCTCTACCGCTTGGCAGCGCGTCTGGCGGAACGCTGCTGCCGCACGAATCAGCGCGTCGTTTTGGAGCCGATGAACCGTCATGAGCGGAAGATCATACATCTCGCTCTTCAGGACAACCATCGCGTCCTCACCTACAGCGCAGGAGACGAGCCTTTCCGCAAGGTCGTCATCGAGCCGAAGCATCGCGTTTCGCGCATGGACGGTTCTATGCGTGAAGAGGATTATTGATGGTTTGATTATGGACTTGAATCGGGCTGTTGCAGCGAGCGACAGCCCTTTTCTTTCCTTGCAGGGGGTGGCATATTGAAGCAGGCGGATACGATCAGCGCCATTGCGACGGCAATGGGAGAAGGAGGCGTCGGCATCGTGCGCCTCTCCGGCGCGTCTGCCATAGAGACGGCTGAGCGGATGTTTCGCGCTGCAGACGGCAGGAATCTTGTCGATGCGGGTGTACGCGAGCTTCTCTATGGCACGGTCGTGCGAGAGAATGGATGTCTTGTCGATGAGGCTCTTTGCCTCGTCATGCGTGCGCCTCATTCTTATACGAGGGAAGATGTCGTGGAGCTGCAATGCCATGGCGGAGCTGTCTCCCTGCGCGAGGTTCTGGCATTGACCTATCGTCACGGTGCGCGTGCGGCAGAGCGCGGCGAGTTCACGAAACGCGCCTTTTTGAACGGCAGGCTCGATCTCGCTGAGGCGCAGGCTGTCATGGATGTCGTGCGCGCGAAGACGGAAAAAGGCTTGGAAATGGCGGCGGGGCATCTCGCCGGTCACTTTTCTCAGCGCATACGCGCCATGCGGGAGGATATTCTGGCGCTTCTGGCGCATTTGGAAGCCGTCATTGATTTTCCGGAAGAAGGCGTCGATGAAGTCGTCATCGAAGAGGTGCGGGAAAAGGTGTCGAAAATCCGTGCGTCGCTTCTTCGCATCCTGCAGACGGCGCATACGGGGCGCATCCTGCGCGATGGCTTGGAAACGGCGATCGTGGGGAAACCGAATGTAGGAAAGTCGAGTCTCCTGAATGCCTTGTTGCGCGAAGATCGCGCCATCGTCACGGACATTCCGGGGACGACGCGTGATACCATTGAGGAGTATGCCGATATCGGCGGCGTGCCTCTGAAGATCATCGACACGGCGGGCATCCGCTCTACGGAGGACGCCGTAGAGCGGATCGGCGTGGAGAAGGCGCGTGCGCATGTGAAGAGCGCCGCGCTCGTGCTCGCCCTTTTTGACGGTTCGCGCCCTTTTGAGCAAGAGGATGAAGAGATTCTTTCGCTGCTTGAGGGAAAGGAAGCGCTGCTTGTCGTAACGAAGAGCGATCTTGCACGTGTTCTTGATGCCGATCGGCTGGGAAGGTTGGCAGGATTCCCGCTCGTCGAGATCACGACGAAGGAGGAGGAAGGACTTTCTCCTCTGGTGGACGCCATTTTGAGGAAAGTCTATGATGGCGAGGATCGATCGGGGGAAGGGGCTTTCGTCGCCGATCTGCGTACGAAGAATCTTCTGGAGGAGGCCGAAGGTCATATTGCCGCTGCAATTTCCACGATGGATCAAGGGCTTGGCCTTGATTTTATCTCCATTGATCTGCGTTCTTCGTTGGAAAAGCTCGGAGAGATCACGGGGGAAACGGCGGGAGATGATGTATTGGATGAAATATTTTCACGCTTCTGCGTCGGCAAGTGAGGTGGGATTCTTTGTTTATCGCCGGTGAATATGACGTCATCGTCCTCGGTGCGGGGCATGCGGGTGTCGAGGCGGCGCTTGCTGCAGCGAAGCTTGGCTGCCGTGCGCTTTTGGCGACGCTTTCCTTGGACAACATTGCGCTCATGCCCTGCAATCCCTCTATCGGCGGTCCAGCGAAGAGCCACCTCGTGCGTGAGATCGACGCGCTTGGCGGCGCCATGGCGCTGAACGCCGATGCGGCGGCTCTGCAGTATCGCCTGCTGAATACGGGAAAAGGGCCTGCCGTGCATGCTTTGCGTGCACAGGAGGACAAGAAGTTCTATCAATTCTTGATGAAGGAGCGCTGTGAGAAGCAGGACGGGCTGGAAGTTAGGCAGCTTCTGGCAGAAAAGCTCCTCATCGAGGACGAAGAGGCGAGAGGCGTCGTGGCGGAGACGGGGGAAGCGTATCTCGCGCGTGCTGTCATTCTCGCGACGGGGACATATCTCAAGGGGCGTATTGTCATCGGCGATCATACGACGAGCGGCGGGCCGAACGGACAGCGTGCTGCAAAGAAACTTTCGCGCTCTCTTATAGAGAATGGTATCAAGATCATGCGTTTCAAGACGGGTACGCCCGCGCGTCTCGATGCGCGTTCCCTCGACTACGCGAAGATGCAGATACAGCCAGGGGATGCACAGGCGCACAGTTTTTCTTTTCTGACGGAGGAGAAGACGCGCGAGCAGCTGCCGTGCTATCTGACGTATACGAACGAGAAGACGCATGCGATCATTCGGGCGAACATCGCGCGCGCCCCGATGGCAAATGGTATCATCGAAGGCGTCGGTCCGCGCTACTGCCCGTCTATCGAATCGAAGATCCTGCGCTTCCCCGACAAGGAGCGACACCAGCTCTTTTTGGAGCCGGAGGGATGGCATACGCAGGAAGTCTATGTGCAAGGCATGTCGACGAGCCTTCCCATAGATGTGCAGGAAGCGTTTTTGCATACGATTCCGGGATTGGAAAAGGCGCGGATCATGCGCCCGGGCTACGCCATCGAGTATGACTGCATCGACCCTTTGCAGCTTTTGCCGAGCCTCATGTTCAAGAAGGTACGAGGCCTCTTCTCAGCGGGACAGTCGAACGGCACGTCGGGCTACGAGGAAGCGGCGGCGCAGGGCTTGATGGCGGGCGTCAATGCCGTGCGTTACGTTCGCGGCGAGAGTCCTTTCATCTTGAGTCGCGCGGAGGCGTATATCGGCGTCCTCATCGACGATCTCGTGACGAAGGGGACAGAGGAGCCGTACCGCATGATGACGTCTCGTGCCGAGTATCGTCTGCTGCTGCGCCAGGACAATGCCGACCTGCGCCTGACGGAGAAGGGACGCGCCATAGGCCTTGTGGAAGATGTGCGCTGGCAGAGGTTCTTGGCGAAAAAGAATGGTATCATCGAGGCGAGGAAGAAGCTCGATGATACCATCCTTCATCCATCGCTTGAAAATCTCGCTCGCCTTAAAGCGGCGGGACTTGCGCCCATACGCACATCGACGACGCTTGCCGAGCTTCTGCGCCGTCCCGAGATGAGCTATGGCAAGGCTTGCAGCATCTTCGGCTTGGAGCGTCTGCCATCGGAAATCGAGGAGCAGATCGAGATCGACATCCGCTACGAAGGCTATATAAGGAAGCAGAAGGAGCAGGTCGAGCGCTTGGAGCATTTGGAAGCTCGCTGTCTGCCTGCCGATCTCGACTACAGCGCCGTGCCGAGTCTCAGGGATGAGGCGCGTGAAAAGCTCGCCGCCGTCCGTCCGCTTTCCGTGGGACAGGCGAGCCGCATATCGGGCGTTTCTCCTGCGGATGTGTCCGTGCTGTTGGTCTGGCTGGAGCAGGAGCGCCGCCGGAGGAGGCAAGAGGATGTTTGAAGAAGAGCTGGAAAAAGCGGCGTCCCTCTATGGTTTCCCTCTGGAGGCGAACCAAATAAGGAAATTTGGCGTTTACTATGCTCTGCTTATCGAATGGAATGCAAAGATGAACCTTACGGCGATCACAGAGCCGCAGGAATTTGCCGTCAAGCATATCATTGACTCCTTGACGGCGCTTCGAGGAATCGAGGGCGCGGCTTCCTTCCGTCTCATCGACGTTGGAACGGGCGCGGGGTTCCCGGGCATTCCGCTGAAGATCGTGCGGCCTGACATGAAACTCGTGCTTCTTGATTCCTTGAAGAAACGCGTGCATTTTCTTGCTGCAGCTGTAGAAGCGTTGGGACTCAAGGATGTCGAGTGCCTGCATGGACGCGCGGAGGAGGCGGCGCGGCAGCATGCATTGCGCGAGAGCTTCGATGTCGCTGTCTCGCGTGCCGTAGCGCGTCTTTCCGTACTTGCCGAGTATCTCCTGCCCTTCGTGCGCCTCGGCGGCAGGGCGATCGCTCTCAAGGGCCTGCACTCGGAAGAGGAGGCGAAAGAGGCGGGGCGAGCCGTACAACTTCTCGGAAGTGCGGCGATCGAGGCGATTCCTGTTCGATTGCCGGGTCTTTCGGACAAGCGTGCGGTTCTCGTCATGAAGAAGGAGCGTCTCACGCCGAAAGAATATCCGCGCAAGGCCGGCAAGCCGGCGAAGGAACCGTTGCTCTGAGTCGGCATTAAAGATGCACAGGAAAAAAGACGATATATGAAAAGACGGATTTTGAAAGGACGGTGCTCCAAGGTGTGGAAGAAGAAAATCGCGGCTGCTTTGAGCGTGGCTTTTTTGGCAAGCAGCCTGACGTTTGGTTCGACGGTTTCGGCATATATCATAGATGTAGGCATGGCGGATCTTGCTGCGAAGGAGAAAGCCGAGAAAGATAAGAGGGAAGCCGCGCAGAAGGCGGAGCAGGAGAAAGCCGCGCGGGAAAAGGCGGCAAGGGAGCAGAGGGCTGCCGCAGAGAAGAGAGCGGAGGCACAGACCGCGCAGTCCAAGAACAAAAACGATGAAAGAAAGCAGGAGAGCCGGAAGCGCGAGACGCAGAGCAGTCTTCTGCAGGACAAGGCTGTGAATCAGACAGCAAACAAAGCGGACAAGAAGACGAACGATGATGCGGGAAAAGCGATGTCAGAGGCGGCAAGTGCGAGAGCGCCCATGCAGGACAAGAAAGCAGCTGAGCCGAAGCTTCCCGTGTCGGAGAAGAAGACGAATGCGCTGGAAGCGCCTGTGCAGAATACGAAAAAAGATGCACCAAAAGCGCCTGTGCAGGAGAAGAAGACAGAAGAGCCGCATAAGGGAAGCGGCGGTCTCAGCAAGACCAAGAACGGCTTGGAGAAGGAGCGATTTCAGGAGCTGCTGCGTGACGGGTCTTTCGTTTACTACATGGATACGAAGAGCGTGCGCTATGTCCCCATCCCGAACCGACAGGAGAAAATGATCGACGTCTGGGTGAAGCTCAAGCCAAACAGCTTCTCCGATGAGGGATACAGTTCATCGGGAAAATATTATCTGGAACATTACTACATCAATCCGAAGGAAAGGAAGATCCAGTTCCTCTGCGAATTGGAAGTCACGGGAAGGCCGTCGAACGCCATCAAGGAGCGTCCTTACAGTTCGCAGAATTGGGAAAATCTCGTGCCGGGCAGTGTGGAAGATGACATATATCATGCTGTCGTGAAGCAGGTGAAGAGTTCTTCCGGTCTTGGCGGTTCAATGGCGCCTTCGGCTTCGGACATCCTCGATATGTTGAATATCGGACTCTGATGCCTTTGAGGAATTTGTGGACAAAATATGGATTTATCCACAGAATCCAGTATAATTTGGTTCGTATGTGGATAGAAATGTGGATAAATCATGGAAGATCCGATGGAATGCAACCAAAGCATAAGAAAGGGCTGCCGCATATATTTGCAGCAGCCCTTTCTTTTTGGTCGCATTGCATCCGGTATCAATGGTGGAAGAGACGGATGTGCGTCAACGCCATGAACATGCCATACTTGTCAGCCGTTTCGATGACATTGTCGTCTCGTATGGAGCCGCCGCTCTGGGCAACGTAGGAAACGCCGCTCTTGTGAGCGCGTTCGATATTGTCGCCGAAGGGGAAGAAGGCGTCGGAGCCGAGCGAGACGCCTGTCTGCGTCTTGAGCCATGCCGCTTTCTCTTCGGGCAGGAAAAGGGGCGGTTTCTCCTTGAAGAGGCGCTTCCACTCGTCAGTTCCGAGGAGATCCATGCATTCATCGGACAGGTATACGTCGATGGCATTGTCGCGGTCGGGACGGCGCACATCGCTCTTGAAGGGAAGCGAGAGAACCTGCGGGCTTTGTCTCAGATACCAAACGTCCGCCTTGTTTCCCGCGAGACGTGTGCAATGGACGCGCGACTGCTGTCCGGCGCCGATGCCGATCGCCTGTCCGTCCTTGGCGTAGCAGACGGAATTGGATTGGGTGTACTTCAAGGTGATGAGGGAGAGCAGCAGGTCGCGTTTGGCGTCTTCGGGCAGATTCTTGTTCTTCGTTGCGACATCTTTTAGGCAGTCTTCGGTGATAGCTACATCGTTGCGCTTTTGCTCGAAAGTCACGCCGAAGACAGTCTTCGTTTCCCTTTCCGGAGGAACGTAGGAAGGATTCATCTGAATGACGAGATAGCTTCCCTTGCGCTTCGTCTTGAGGATTTCGAGCGCCGCTTCGGAATAGGCGGGTGCTATGATGCCGTCGGAAACCTCGCGCTTCAGGAAGGAAGCCGTCTGGGCGTCGCACGGGTCGGAGAGGGCGACGAAATCGCCGTACGACGACATGCGGTCTGCACCGCGTGCACGGATGTAGGCGGTCGCAACGGGAGAAAGCTCGACGCCTTCAACGAAGTACGCCTGCTTCAATGTGTCGGACAGGGGAACGGCGACGGCGGCGCCTGCGGGACTCACATGCTTGAAGGAAGCAGCTGCAGGAAGCTTCGTCGCCTCTTTCAGCTCCTGTACGAGCTGCCAGCTGTTCATGGCGTCAAGCAGATTGATGTAGCCGGGCTTGCCGTTCAAGACCGCAAAAGGGAGGTTTCCTTTTTCCATATAAACACGCGCGGGTTTTTGGTTCGGATTGCAGCCGTATTTCAATTCGAGTTCTTGCATCGGATTCTCTCCTTTATATGAGTTGTTGTGAAATCAAAAAAGACCGTGGGCATATTGAACCATTGAGGCTGCCCGGACGGTCGGCTCTTCCTGCTGCACTCCCTTGTGGTCGTCCACTTCCGTCAGTTATGCAGCACTGTTTCAATGTATCATTCCCTTTCTTTTTTGTCAAGTACGTTTATTTCCCAGCTCTGATGTGGTATGATGTAAGAAAGGTTTTACTTTGATCGGGTGAGCGAGGCTTTCCCGTCATGGGTATGGGAGGGATTTTACGATGTTGAATTGTATCGGCGTCTTGACGAGCGGCGGCGACAGTCCCGGCATGAACGCGACGACGCGTGCTGTCGTGCGCACGGCGCTCTTCGAGGGTGCAGAGGTGTGGGGCATCCATAACGGCTATCGCGGCATCTTGGACGGGGAGATGTTCAAGATGGAGAGGAAGGATGTCGGCGATATCATCCAGCGCGGCGGCACGTTCCTCGGCACGGGGCGTTCCAAGCGCTTCCATACGGAGGAGGGGCGCAAAGCGGCGATGGAAAAGCTCAAAGAGCATGGCATCGAAGGCCTCGTCGTCATTGGCGGCGACGGCAGTCTCACGGGCGCGGCGCACCTCTCGCGCCACGGCATGCCGATCGTCGGTCTGCCGGCGACGATCGAGAACGACGTCTGGGGCACGGACTACACGATCGGCGCCGACACGGCGGCGAACACGGTTCTGGAGGCGATCAACAAGCTGCGCGACACGGCGTCGGCGCATCGGCGCATCATCCTCATCGAGGTCATGGGCAAGAAGTCGGGCTGGCTCGCGATGATGGCGGGCGTCGCGGGCGGCGCCGAATATGTGCTCGTGCCCGAGGTCAAGTACGATCTCGACGAGATCTGCACGGAAATCATGGACGCTTACGAGGCGGGCAAGAAGTACAGCATCATCGTCGTGGCGCAGGGCGCGGGCTCTGCCGTCGAGATGGGAAAGTTCATCGGCGAGACGACGAAGATTGACACGCGCGTCTCCGTCCTCGGCTACATTCAGCGCGGCGGCGCGCCGACGGTCGAGGATCGCATGAAGGCGTCGCTCCTCGGCGAGCGTGCGGCTCTCGCCCTGATGTCGGGCGCGAGCAACATCGTCTTCGGCTTTGACATGGGCAAGGTCGTGAGCATCAACCTGCACGACGCGGTGACGAACCGCAAGACGCTCGACCCTGAGATCGTGCGTCTCGCACGTGTTCTCGCCTGATTTGGGAGGAAGAGAGATATGAAGATCGCCATTCTCGGCTACGGAAACCTCGGGCGCGGCGTGGAGTGCGCCGTGCGTGAAAATGCGGACATGGAGCTTGCCGCCGTCTTTACGCGGCGCGATCCGAAAGATGTGAAGATCCTGACGGAGGGCGTGCCCGTCGTCCGCGTCGAGGACATCGAGGCATGGAAGGACAAGGTCGACGTGCTGATCCTCTGCGGAGGCAGCGCGACGGATCTGCCCGAGCAGACGCCGCAGTATGCGAAGTTCTTCCATGTCGTCGACAGCTTCGATACGCACGCGAAGATTCCCGCGCACTTTGCCGCCGTGGATGCGGCGGCAAGGGCGACGAACCATGTCGCCGTCATCTCCGTCGGCTGGGATCCCGGGCTCTTCTCGCTCGCTCGCGTCTACGCGAACGCCGTCCTGCCGAACGGCAAGGACTACACCTTCTGGGGGCGCGGCGTCAGCCAAGGGCATTCCGACGCCATCCGCCGCATCGCGGGCGTGAAGGATGCGAAGCAGTACACCATCCCCGTCGTCAAGGCGCTCGCCGCCGTGCGGCGCGGCGACAATCCCGAGCTTACTACGCGCGAGAAGCACACGCGCGAGTGCTTCGTCGTCCTCGAAGAGGGCGCGGACGCAGCGAAGGTCGAGAAGGAAATCAAGGAGATGCCGAACTACTTTGCCGACTACGATACGACCGTGCACTTCATCACGGAAGAGGAGCTGAAGGCAAGCCACAGCGGCCTCGCGCACGGCGGTTTCGTCATCCGCACGGGAGTGACGGGGCTTCATGGCGAGCACAAGCACGCGATCGAGTACAGCCTGAAGCTCGACTCGAACCCTGAGTTCACGACAGGCGTCCTCCTCGCATACGCAAGAGCGGCGCATCGCCTCGCAAAGGAAGGCGCCGCGGGCTGCAAGACCGCCCTCGACATCGCCCCCGCCTACCTCTCGCCGCTCTCGGCGGAGGAGCTTCGGGCGAAGCTTTTGTGAGAAGTGAATAGAAGCACAAAGGGCGCCATGATCCGATGGCGCCCTTTCACCGCGCGCGCTCGGAGAGCGTGAAGATCAAAAGAGCCGTCCAGATGCAGGCGCAGGCGGAGAGCTGCGCTGCGCCGAAAGGCTCGTGAAAGAAGAATACGCCGAGGAGGAGAGCGATCGTCGGACTCAGGTATTGGAAGAAGCCGAGGACGTTCAATGGTAGGAGGTTCGCGCCGTAGGAGAAGAGGATGAGCGGCGTGGCGGTGGCAGCGCCGGAGCCGATGAGGAGCAGCATTTCACGCGGCATCGCCAAGCTGAACTGACTCGTCGGCTCGCCCGCCAGATAGACGGCGTAGGGCAGGAATACGGGCAGTACGAGCAGAGTTTCGAGCGTGATGCTCGAAAAGGGATGCAGCGCGAGCTTCTTTTTCAGTGCGCCGTAGAGTCCGAAGGTCAGGGCGAGCACGAGCGCGACCCACGGCAGTTTGCCGATCTGCACGGTCATGAGCACGACGCCGCAGAAGGCGAGGAGTACGCTGACGCGTGCGGACGGCGTGAGCCGTTCCTTGAAGAGCACGACGCCGAGTGCGACGTTCATCAGCGGGGTGCTGTAGTAGCCGAGACTCGTGTCGATGACGTGACCGTTATTGACCGCCCATATATAGGTCAGCCAGTTGATGGTGATGAGGATCGAAGCGCCGAAAAGGAGCAGCGCACGCCGTCGGTTTTGACGGAGTGCGCTGCAATCCTGGCAGAAGCTCTGCCAGCGTTTGGAGACGGCGAGGACGAGCAGCATGAAGACGAACGACCATGTGATGCGATGCGCAAGGATTTCAGCGGCGGAAGCCGCAGTGAGGAGGTTCCAGTAGAGTGGCAGAAAACCCCAGATGATATAGGTGGAGAGGGCGGCGATCATGCCGCGCTTTTTTTGTTTCATGGGATGAAAGACTTCCTTTGGCGTGGGATATGGCGTGAGAATATGACGATGCGTGCGGCGCTCAATGCGTGCGCGGCGCCGTCTGGCGATCCATCGCCGCCATGAGCCTTTCTACAGGCAGCACTTTCAAGAGGGCGAAGCAGATCAGGCACTCGGGAACGAGGTACGTCGCGTTGAAGGTCAGCGAGTAGACGAGGGGGCTTGTGCCCGCGGGAGCGTAGGACGCGAAGAATACGACGCCGCTCACGATGTGGCAGAAAAAGCGCACGAAAAAGGCGAGCGCCGTCGACGCCATGCGGTGTGCGGGAAAGAGCGCGGCGAGCGAGAGCGCCATGTAGGGCAGCGGGTAGTCGAAGAGCACCTGCACGGGGTGCAGCAGATAGGGATCCTGCATCATGTTGAAGATGCCGTAGAGGAAGCCCGCGAGGCAGCCTGTGCCGACTCCGTAGCGATAGGAAACGAAGAGCAGCGGCACCATCGCGCCGAGCGTCACGCTGCCGCCCTGCGGCATGTGGTAGAGGCGGAACTGGTGCAGTATGACGGTCATCGCGAGCATGAGGGCGATGGTCACGATCATCGGCGTCGTGAGCCGCACGCGCCTGAAGTAGAGGTGCGAGAGAATCGCGAAGAGCACGGCGAGAAGCGCGATGAGGCTCGCCGGGTGCTCAAGAATGGCTGAGATGTTTTGCAGCAGAGTGTCCATATTTATCTGTCCTTTCATTGTTCTCTTGTCAACAGTACGTCGAGGATGATATTTGTATCACAGAGAGCCTTCATGACGCTGCAGACGCTCCTTTCATATAGACTCTGCATCCAGATCTGCAGGAGCCTCTTTCAAAAGTCCGAGCGGGGGCGTCGTTTTCTTAATTATACAATTCGTCCCTTCCGAAAGCAAACGAAAATCCCTTGAAGAGGCTTTTCGTTTGTGCGATAATGGAGAGCATACAAAGGATGGTGGATTTATGGCAGATTACGTTGGAGGAAGGCCGACGAAGCGGATTCAGGGGCTCGATGCTCTGCGCACATTGGCGATTGTCGGCGTCACGTTGTTCCATATATTTCCCGATGTGGTGAAAGTTTCAGTAGCTTGCGCTACTGAAACAAGGGGATTTTTTGGGACTTCAGTCTCAAAAATAAGTGATGAAATCCCGAAGGGAGTTGCTCATATCCCCACCACTAAGGGAAATAGCAAAAAAGAAAAATATTTAAAGAGGAATTAAGAAAGGATTTGAACCCGAACTAATACTTCGGAAAATAGATAAACCGCCTAGCACTCATTGAATGCGTCGTTGGTTTCCTAATTTTCAGTTGCATTTTCGGCGTTCTTGGTATCATTATTATGTCTAAAATTATTGGTATTGATTTAGGTACAACAAACTCAGCAGTTGCAGTTCTTGAAGGAACTGAAAGCAAAATTATCGCAAATCCAGAAGGAAATCGCACAACTCCGTCTGTCGTATCATTTAAAAATGGTGAAATCATCGTTGGTGATGCTGCAAAACGCCAAGCAGTGACAAACCCAGATACAGTGATCTCTATCAAATCTAAGATGGGTACTTCTGAAAAAGTTTCTGCAAACGGTAAAGAATACACTCCACAAGAAATCTCAGCTATGATCCTTCAATACTTGAAAGGTTATGCTGAAGAATACCTTGGTGAAAAAGTAAGCAAAGCGGTTATCACAGTGCCAGCCTACTTTAACGATGCTCAACGTCAAGCGACCAAAGACGCTGGTAAAATCGCTGGTCTTGAAGTAGAACGGATTGTCAACGAACCAACAGCTGCAGCCCTTGCTTATGGTCTGGATAAGACTGATAAAGAAGAAAAAATCTTGGTATTTGACCTTGGTGGTGGTACTTTTGACGTATCAATCCTTGAATTAGGTGACGGTGTCTTTGATGTATTGGCAACTGCAGGGGACAACAAACTCGGTGGTGACGACTTTGACCAAAAAATCATCGACCACTTGGTAGCAGAATTCAAGAAGGAAAACGGTATTGACTTGTCTACTGACAAGATGGCAATGCAACGTTTGAAAGATGCAGCTGAAAAAGCTAAGAAAGACCTTTCTGGTGTAACTTCAACTCAAATCAGCTTACCATTCATCACTGCGGGTGAGGCTGGACCTCTTCACTTGGAAATGACTCTGACTCGTGCGAAATTTGATGATTTGACTCGTGATCTTGTAGAACGTACAAAAACTCCAGTTCGTCAAGCTCTTTCTGATGCAGGCTTGAGCTTGTCAGAAATCGACGAAGTCATCCTTGTTGGTGGTTCAACTCGTATCCCGGCCGTTGTAGAAGCTGTTAAGGCTGAAACTGGTAAAGAACCAAACAAATCAGTTAACCCTGATGAAGTAGTTGCCATGGGTGCTGCTATCCAAGGTGGTGTGATCACTGGTGATGTCAAAGACGTTGTCCTTCTTGACGTAACACCATTGTCACTTGGTATCGAAACAATGG
>ERZ773008.584-NODE-584-length-26931-cov-15.807151_pt1 | contig 26931 bp, 39 predicted proteins | sample MGYA00580664_ERZ773008 | MGnify/ENA primary metagenome ERZ773008 (study PRJEB29015, sample SAMEA2738016) | human oral metagenome | biome: human oral; feature: human-associated habitat; material: dental | place: China | collected 2048 ... | reverse complement strand
CCTTGTGGGAAAATGTTAGGGTTTGGTTTCTCAGGTTCATCTGCTTTGAATAGATAAGGATCACTTTCTTTTAGAGCATTGATGGTCTCATCCAATTTAGGATTGCCGTTTTCATCAAGCTCAATAGCATCAACATCAATAAATTTCATCAATGTTGCTGGATTGTGCGCCTTGGTATCTTTCAAAGCCAGATTGATAGCGTTCACTTTCTGCGTCTTTGCAAGTTCTGCCTGAGCCTCTGCTTTGTAATCGTTGTACTCAGCCTGTAAAGCTTCAATAGCTACTTTCATTTCAGCGCTTGTGCTTTCTGCTGTCTTCAAGTTCTCGATTTGAGCCTCTGCATTTTGCAATTGGTCTTTCAAACTATCTCGCTCTTTGGTGATAGTATCTACGGCTGATTTGTCCTCGTTGAGCTCTTTTCCTCGCAAGGCAAAGACTGATTTAGCCTGTTCCTCTGTCAATCCAAGTTTGAGTAGTTCTTCTGTCGTAAATGCCATTTGTACCTCCTTAGTTCTTTTTAGGTGGACAACTCCCACCGAAAAGCAAAATATTATTTACTTTCTCAATATACCTTTGAATCGATGGGATTTTTTACGGTTTGAGCAAACAAAAAAGCGCTGCATATAGCAACGCTAGATTATGTGTATAACTTTTCTCTGCTGTAATCTCGATACAGAAAATCATAGTTATCCACAAGGTCTCTGATTTTGTTTTGATACATCCTCACTTTCAACCTTTCGGATTGGATGAGATCTGCATCATTCATTATGTTTGCATAATGCAAACGCTCTTTGTGGTTTCTTATTGTCCGCTCAAGGGCTCTTTGTTTTGCCTCGATACGTGCATTTTCTTCTGCTTGCTCTGGAGTGAGGTTTGCGAGGTAATCTGGCAAGTCTGGCAATTCGTTTATTCCAATAACAAACGGGGTGAGATAATGCCCACAATGGACACCTAGACACCCGCCAGCTGATCCATAGTCATAATCATATAGAGAATAGACTTTAACACCATCTATTATCCCGCCATCTCCAAATGTAACTATCTTGCCTTGGAGAGGGCTACAAGCTGGTCTTGCTGTCCGCTTGGTTGAGTAATAAAAGGTATCGACTCCTAACTCATGAGCTGGAGCAATGCGCATTTCATTATAGACTCTGTATGTTGTGCTTTTGATAACAGCCCTGGCATAACTATCTGCCCGCCATTCACGGCCTGCGCTGTCTGTAAATCCAGTAAAGCCTTTCTTCTGCCAGCTCATTATCGTTTCATTGATAGCTTTCTCTGCCGTTTTGGTACCTGCCACAACCTCTGCGACTGTCTGCTCTACGATTGATTTAAATACAGACTGTATACTCTCTGGCAATGTTGTATTGATAAGATTCAGATCATCGATAGCTTGCGATGTATAGGACTCAAGAGCATCTGTAACTCCATTTCTAATGTATCCTTTGTGAGATTGTCTGAGATCGTCTGAAAGTTGGTCTTTTGTGTCCTTGTATACTTTCAGCCCCTCATTTTCAATAACATCCTTTAGTAAACTCTCAGCGATACCTGTACGATCTGAAATGATCCTGAGATTATGCTCATTCAGCATGTGCATATCGTTTAATTTTTCGAGTTGCCACACATACGGATTTTCTTTTAAATCAGCAGCCCCCCGTTCTTTGAGCCGTTTTATCATGCTATCGAACAACTCAATCTGCATCTTAGCATATATATCACTGACAGCCTGCATTTGCAAAGAAAATTGCTGATCATTGATTGTTGGTTGTTTTCTTTTGTCGCTCATGATCTTCCTCTTTAATTCCCAAACCAGCTTCAAATCCACAATATGCAGCTTTAGACCAATCTTCAAAAGCAATTATATTGGGATGTTTAGGAATTTTTAATAGTTTTAATAATAGCTTTCTAAACATCTTCAGTCTCCTCTGTATTCTTGCCATTTCCTACTGTATGTTGGCTAGTTTTGCCGTACAGAGCCAGTTCTGCATCATTTTCTGGAGGCAATTCTCCATTGATTTTAGCGAGTTCTTTTCTAGCTTCTTCAGGGGTTAAATTGAGCGTCCTTTCAATACCTCGTTCTTGGCTAGCAAATCCAGCTGCTACCATCTTCATCCAGTAATCGAGTTCAGCATGTCGATCAGTGAATACTCCATCATCTAGGTTTACAGAGATATCATCTAATTCAGGTATAGGGCCATTGTACAATCCAACGTATTGTCCAAGCTCACACATTGAGACACAAAGCTCCTTGATCGCTTGTACAACAAGGGCTACAATACTATTTCTCATTTGATATGTATCGCTGTTTTCGCTGACAATCTCGGTTGCTGTCTTGACTCCTTGGCCATCGAATGTAAACATACCGCTAGATACTCCGATTTGCATCTCAAAGAGTTTCAGCCCCTCTGAAATAGCTGAAATGTAATCAGATGAGCGGATAGGTGTTGTAATATCAATGATATTTCCATCATCCATGTTACCTGTCGAGATCTGCATGTACACATTCTGTTCGACATCAAAACGACGTTTGAAGTTTATCTCCCCATTTTCTCGCTGCACCTTTAACTTAGTTAGCTGTTCAGGTACGATTACCCGTCTCTGGCCCATCTTGATTTCCCACATGAACTCATCGTATGTACGATTGATGAAGTCGATGGTTGTCTTAGCGTTATCAAATATAGAGAGACCTAAAGGGCTATTGATGTTTTTATTGTTCATACCAGGGGTCTTGAGGTAGCTAAATAATGGCCGTGTTAATCCAGGGATGATAGTTACTGGTTCAAGGTTGGGATATAGTGTTTGCAAGTTCACGCGCTGTCCAAGTATTCCATCTCGATCTGACTTATAGAGTTCGTTTGTGATCCGATAGATGTTTTTCTCTTGTGTGCTACCTAACTCGCTGCCATCTTTTGTCACCCACTCGTGAAACTCTACCAGGGTGTAATAGATGTTTTTCTGTCCTTCCGATTTGATTGTCTTAGTCAATATGGCTGCATTAGAAACATCTTGTGTGTTGCTTTGAAGAGGTAGGAACACTGGAGCTTGGATAAATGCCACACGGATTTTATCTCCGTCAACATATGGCCTCATAGCTATCCCGCCAAGAGCCAAACAGCTTTCTAAGTATCTTTCAAAATTCTTGTTAAACCGATCGTTTGACAACATATCATTCAGAAATTTATTCAGTGTTTCATCTTTTGCCGAAATCTTGGCCTGTTCGTTGTAAACCAAGCTAGCAATCTTTTTAGCAGCCGTTCTGGCAATCGGCAAGTGTTGCATTTTGCGATGTTTTAAATCTCCATCAGAGTTTAAATAGCTAATATCAGGCCATTTTGATTGATAGTAAGTTAGGTTACGCTGTATGCGATCATATTCATCCGATGATACAGCAATTTTAGGATGTTCCAGTATGCTATTTAAATTTGATGTTTCCATGTTATACCTCCCGCGGTTAAAAAAGTCTTTTATCTTTTGCAATAGGCTCATGTGTGCCCTCCTTATGTATTACCCACGCGCAATCCTAGTATTTTTGCATTGTCTAACACAAAATACTGTGATGTGTCGCAAGTGTGGTCATCTTCTTTAATGACATTAGGATTATCTGATTTGATTGTCTTCTCATCCCATCTGTACATTTTATGTTCTTCAATAAATATCTTGTTATTCTCTGTATTGAGATAATAAAATCTGCCTTGTGCCAATAGCGACTGAAAACTATCGATCATAGTTACTTTCTTCAACTTGGCTACTGGATGCCAGACCAACCCAAAATCAAGATACATCTGATTCCTGAGAGCTCCCTCGGCACTATCTATCGTGTACTGCAGAGCTTGTACTTTATATTTATCTATAACCAATCTGATAAAGCCATAGATCTCTTCTGATAACTGGCTAGGGGCTTTCTTTACTACTTGTCCAGCTGGTGAGTAGTACCAGGTATCAAGCAATATGACTTTGCCTTTAGCCGTTATCCCGAAGGCACAACAGGCCGTCGCTGATTGTTGGTGTCCACCATCGAGAGCAAAGGATATACCTATTAGCCGATCATCAGAGGGCAAAGCATCTAGCGGATGAAATGTGCTCATGTTATACACATTGTTACCAAGGCCGACAGCTTCACCTAAATACAAATACCTGTAATAGTCATAGTCATTCTCTTTGATGCGCTCTATATCTTCTAGCATTTGTTCAGTTACAAAGCCAAGCTCATCATCAAGATAGGTGCTTGAGTGAGCTAAATAGTTCTTATTTGTCTTGATGTTCTCAAACCACTCATTGATCCAGCTATATGGATTTCTTGGAGGGTTGTAACTCCAAAAGAATTGCACAAACTTAGCGCGTGGGTGTTTCTGCCTCATAAAGGTTACGTTGGATTGGTCAAAGTCCTCTTGACTCCCAAACTCAGCAGCCTCTTCATACCAGACTGCTATGATGTTCCCGATGTCATTTGATTTCAATTTTTGAAAGTCGTCTTGGCCGTAAAAGTAAAATGTTGAGCCTGTCTTTTTGTGAATGATTTGAAAGGGGCTAATAGTCTTTTTGAACCTATTAGCAACACCAAACAAATTCAAAGCCCAAAAAATCTTATTGAAAACACTATCTCTAATAGTATTTGCAACTTTGCGAATAACTACTACATTTGCCGTTTCTCCCATTTTGATATAACGTAACATCATGTAAGCTAGTTTCAGTGCGATTACAGACGATTTAAAAGAGTTACGTCCACCTTTCAACACATTATATGGCAATTTAGATACCCAAACGCTCTTAAAGTGGGGATTGACATTTTTTTGAATATCAATTATCCTCATCGTCACCCTCCCAGCTATCAATAATTGTGATGGTATCATCTTCCATCTGTGTATCTGTCAATTGTGATTTTAATTTCTCAATCTCAAGCTCTAGTTTTTCGGATTGCTTAGCTGTTGGATATCGTTTTAAGATTTCAGTAATGGCCTTGATAACCGTGGCATTATCTGCTTTTTTGGTGTGTCTTTCTACTTTCCCTGTCGTTGGATTAAGTATCAAAACCTCCTCATCTCGTTTACCTCTAGCGATTTCAGAAAGGATATAAAGCGCTTCTGACGCATCCATGATGTTTGACTTATGCAGTTCTTGCATCTGTTTGCTGATATACTCTTTTATCCCAACATTTCCCAACAATTCAGTGATACGATTATTTGCATAATTCTTACTATAACCTGCTTTAATCGCTGATTGATAGCCGTTTCCTGTCTTTATGTACTCATCTGCAAAGCGCCTCTGTCTTTCATTCATTCGCTACCCCCTTTCTAACAAAAAAATCACAAGTAATATTACTCATGATTTCATTTTATATGTATAGAAAGGGGGTGTTTTACGGTTGTTTTTGATTTAAAGTGCAAAAAAAAGCCCCAATTAAGAGGCTAATATGTAACGTAGTAGCCCGGATTCGAACCGGATTCTCCTCCATCAAGGCGTAATCCCTATATACTACTCCCTACGTTTCTTAGTGTGATTATACCACTCTTTTTTAACCTTTTCAACCATTTTATACTCTTTTGGTGTCAAGCTAGTTGCCCCTTTTTTACTTTTCTCATGTTCTGCATGGTTATAGCCGTGATGAGCGTGTGGATTCATCCCTTTATGCACATGATCTAAGTCAATTTGCTTATTGCGCTTATTTTTTGTATCGAAATAAACAATACTCTTAGGTATGTTTTTGTTCTTGTCGATAAGTGCGTAAACCCTGCCTTTCGTCATTGTTTCCATTGGAGTCTTTTGTGACCCTTTTTCGTTTTGAGTAATAAATTTTATATTGCCTGCTTTATGTACAGTCTTATACTCTGTACCGTATTTTTTTCCTTTGTTGCTCATTCCAGAGCTTGCTCCTCTACCACCCATTTATCCATCCTTTCTGTCGTATCATTTTTAAAATAAACTACCTCAATACCTTTATAATCATAATCTACCTCACCGCCATATACTAAGATGCGCTTTGGTGCTATCTTTTCAATCATGGCATCTACTCCATCTTTCCACAATTTAAGACGCTCTTTACGTTGTTTGATACCAACGGTACTAATTGCCACCGTGCTATATCGAGGTAAACCATCAAAACAAAATTCATAACTTTCTTTATGCGCCCATGATACAGTTGGTATAACAGTATAACCCCAATTCTGCATTATCTGACCTATCAACCTTGACCTATATACGTTCCATAATTGCATAGCCAAAGGCATATCTGTGTATAAGCTGAAATCTGGTGTTAATACACAATCAAAATCTGCCAATTTTTCAATATAGAAATCTGGACGGTTCCAGATTCTTTCAAACTGGTAATCATCTAGAAAAAAATGCACGCCTGCTGAATAGTTGGGCTTGTTTAAAATATAGTTAAAACCCTGTAATGTACTTGGCACATGGTCAACTGACTCAAGTGTAGGTATGTTGAATTTACCATCTGTGCGCATGGTATCATAATCTAATAAATTGTATTGGTTAATGGTGTTCTGTCTATGATATGTTTTTTGATTATCCATAGTATCCCCCTAATAAAAACCTATGTACCTTGATTATAGATACATAGGACAGGGGCTTTTTACGGTTATTTAGATAATGGGATGTGTTTGTAAGTTGATACAAAATATTTGTCGAACCATCTGTTAATGTGAGAATATGCTGAACTTGGACTTAAATAGAGAATCTTTTGACAAGCTCCAATCACGTTCAAATTATCGTAGACATATACTTCTTTTATTGTCTTCAGCATTTTCCGATCTGATATTTTGATATATTCATCTGTTACTGATTTTAAATTGACTAGAAATACAGATTGTTCAACATCGTTTTCTAGAAATGCCTCGTGTATTTTTTGCTCAAGAATCGTTTTCTTCGGATTTTTCTTGTCTCTCAAAAAATACCACTTGAGCCAGTTGATCTCCCTGCGATGTATGACAGATAGGCGCTCTATTTTCTTTTTAGTCATTCACTTCAATCCTCATCAACTTTCTAATGCACAAATTCGTTAACTAGGTCGTGAATAAAAGACTTCCAATCAGACTCTCTAAATGTCAAGAAACGATCTGCAGTAAAATTTCTAAGCCTTTTATAAAAGAGTATCTTTAGTTGGATTGACTCACCAACACTCAGCAAGGTATAAGGAAATCGATATACTGAATGCATTCTATTTCCATATCCCGAAATATCTAAATGTATTAACGTTTCTGGACATATACGCCCTGTACTAGCTTCAACTCCAAGATCAACTTTGACCTCTTCTACAATTGGAATATTGTTTAAAATTGGTTGTGCATAAAATATTGGCGACGGAGTTTCTTTCTTTTTTCTGCCCAGATACGGATATTTTTTAGGTCTCATTCTTCCACCTCCTTTTTATAAACCTAACAAATCTTTTATAATAGCGATAAGGAGAAGGCATAAAGCCGCTATTGCTAGTATAATTGCTATTGTTGCTAAGATCGTGATAATATCAGTCATCACTCCACCTCCTGCACTTCAACACCTGGACAATCAAACACCCAGCCAAACCCAGCGTCTTCAAGCTGTTTTTTTGTGTGAACACTTCTGGTATTTCCAAAATTGTTATTCAACCCAAATATCCATTCTCTGGAAAACTCTCCAAATTTCAAATATTTAGTGTATTCGGGCATACCTTTCATCTTAACCAGATACTGCTTTTCTTGTTTGATATCATATCCATCCAGAAAAGCGCGAGCGAAATTCTCCCTGTTTTCTAACTTCCCATACCAAATTTTAAATTCCTGATTCCCGTGTTCGTGGGCGTAAAAAAGCGCATCTTCTAATTCCGCACTATTTCCTCTAGCTCCCTCGATCGCATCTGCTGCAAATTCCGGGATTTCGACCTTTTCTGGTTCGTCTAGTCGACTTACTAGTTCCAAAAGTCCTTTTCTACTGATTTTAATTGTATCTATGATAAGCCCCTCGTTGTACGGTAGGCCCTCAATACGTTCAATCAATTCCTGCTTATTCAATTTTCTACCTCCATCTTCCCTATATCAAACACTAATTTATAATGCCCCTTTTCTCCACTAAGCCCGCCGTACATAAATGATAACTTTCTGATAACCTTGTGATTATCATCTACCCAAATGCCAGCATCTGTCATGCCATCTATGATAGCTTTTACCGTTGGATATAGATTAGGAGGATCTAGCTTTGATTTTGTAGGACTATAAACAGTAACTGTTACTTCGCAAGGATTAGAGGGGCTAAATGCGCCCCTTGTTTTATCCTTTGATGTCAAAGTGTGCCAATAAGCAAAAGCTCTAATGCGTTTAGTAATCTTAGCTTTATCTGTTTGATGCTGCCTGTCATTACTATTGATAACCATGTTTAGGGATTTTAGCTTAGTATTTCTTGGTAAAGAAAACTCAAATTTCATAATACATAATCCTTAATCCTTAATATTTGACTCATTATCTATATACAATTCTACTCCATCTATGGTAATGGTATCACTTTTTATAAAGCTGACATTCCTAGTTACTGACCGACAGTTGAAAATAATTGTCTTACCAGAAAATTTTACAATTCCAACACCATTAATAAGATTTCCTCTATGCTTATTTATCAGCTTATGAAAATAGTGCTTATTGAAGAAATTTTTAATCCATTTCATCTAACTACCTCTCCGTTTTAAATAGTCAGGGATGTCATCCCCTACTCTCAAACTGTCATACTGTTCTTTATTCACAAGGAATTTTCCATATGCTCCAATTGTGACAGTGTAATGACCATTTATGATCGCTTTTTCTGTTATAGTTCCGATCATTTCGCCACCATAATTATCTACTTGATGGATGATCACTTTATTTTTATTGGCAAATTTTAATGAATCCTGAGTAGTCACAAGTTGTTTTTCAAGTTCGTTAATTCTTGCATCATATTGAACTTTTGAAAAAATCAATCCCATAGCAAAACTAACGACTAATAAAGATACAAATATATGAAACTGTATTTTGATATTATTTTTCATTTTTTCTCCGAAATTAAGATAAAACAGTGATGTGTCTTTCTCCAGAAAGTTCCGCTTTGAGATAATCTGCTATCATTCCTACTGCATCAGCTACCCAACGTTTACCATCCGCCTCAAATAAAGCCATATTTGCTTGCTTATCAATTCTAAAGACAAATAGGCTTGCTGGCTGTTCAACTTCACTAAACGTACGATAAGGACGTAAAGTGACTGGGTTTGGTGTTTTACCTTTAGCAAGACTTGCTACCCCTGTTTTAACAGTTGCAACTTGTGATACTCCATTATCTTCAATTTCAGCGCCATTATCAATTTTCAATGCACTAGCAAACTCTAGCAATGTGCCACGATCCTTATCATCAATAAAATTCGATTGCAGCATGATATTGAACTGTTCTGATGATAGAAAACAGCCAAAAGATAGATCTGGTATGCGTGCCTTGACATCAACAAGCAATGTGCGATGCTCTAACTCATCATTTTCAGACCACACACAAACTTCATCGTTCTTCTCAACTGTTACAATCAAGCGTTGTTTTTTCAAATTGTTTAGGTCTGTTTTGAGATAATCAACAAGACTTGTTAAAGTTGATAGTTCCAAAGTTTTAGGGTAGCGCTTAGGGTCAAGCTCTTTTAGATTGAATTTATTAGCATCATAATACTCTGTACCATCCGCTGCTGTTAAAATTTTCAATCCATGCTCATTTAATTCTACTGCGTATTCCAAAGCTGCTTTAAGATTTTCTGTTGCCATATTAGTTACCTACTTTCTTTTTGTTAAAATCAATAATATCTGGTTTTGTTGCTTGCTGTTGCTCAATTTCTGCTACTGGTTGCCCAATATCTGTAAGGATTTCTCCGTTTTCGTCAAAATACATTTGACCAGGTACTGTGCTTTTTAGCTCGTTAGCGTGTACCATACCAGTATCAAAATCACGACCGACAAGTATGGTTGTAGCTACCGCATTTTGAGGAGCTAACTTAGCTTTTACATCCATGACGGTATCAACTACCGTACGCTCCTCATTGGATGACATGGTAAGCGTAATTGTAATTTTTCGCTTAGCTTTAGCATCTGTGTTGAGATCTAAGATATTATCAAAGACTTTCTCAAGCTCATTATCCAGTTTTTCTTGCAAGCCTCCCTCTGCAATGTGGGAAAGGTCAAGTCCTATTAGTTTTTTCTCCATGATGTTCCTCCGTTAAAATAAACTAGGTTGATAGTTAGATAGCATTTGCTCCTGCGCTTTCTTATAAAAATCTTTCTTTATTTCAAAGCCATAAGCATTTCTATTCATTTCAATAGCTGCCCTTAGAGTTGAGCCAGAACCTGCTACAGGATCAATAACGACATCACCCTCATCGGTAAAAATTTCAATTAGTCGTTTTAACACTGGTATAGGTTTTTGGGTGGGATGTATCGTTGGGTAAGAGGTATCTTTTTCCCAAGGTGCGTGATTAAGTATCATAGCTCCGTTGTTATTGAACTTTGGTAGTTTATCCCGATACAAAACCGTTGCTTCTTCTACTGCTCCCACGATTTTCATATTAGCCTTCAATACCTGCGGACTGCTCTTTTTAGTAAAGTATAATGGGTAGGCGTTATTAAACCCATGTTCTTTACCACACTTGATAACCATTTCTCGCTGTTGCCACGCGTGAAAAACAATCATCGCTGGCGCTTTTCCCTTTTCCTTGGGTTCTTTTTTTAATAGGCGACTACAAAAATCAAAGAAATTATTGATTTTAAAATCATTGTCTGTGTCAAAGAAAGATTTTCCTGCAAGTTTACTTTCACCATTTGCGTTATCCCCATCTTTGTACCAGCGGGGATCAGAAGCGTATGCATTATTCCCTAAATTATATGGGATATCAGCAATAATCAACTGTGCCCGTGGTATTTGATAGCGCTTGGCGTTTTCAAAATGATCGTTGAATAACTCGTATTTCATCCAAAACCTCATTTCAATAAACTTTGCAGTTGTTTTAATTTTTCTTGATCTTCAATCAAAGATTGATATACATCTTGTTTGATCAAAATGTAACCAGCTAAATCTTGACCTGTTGGCACTTCTTCATCAATCAGTAATTCCAATTGTTCAGATGATCCGCTTTCATCATCAGATGATTTTCCGTTTTTCTTGTTTTTCTTGAAGGTGTTAACAACCACCTCGATATCATCTTCATCACTCAAGAATGTTGATACTGGACATTTCAGAATTTCTGCAAATCGCTCTATATCTACCGTTGTAGGATCAGTCACATTTCTCTCGATGTCACTGATCCTATTTTGTGAGATATCCAAAAGAGGGGCCAAGTCATACTGGGTTAGTCCAGCATCTTTTCGCATTGATCTCAGCTTTGCTCCATCAAATACTTTCATCTGAACACCTCCTGACCTGTTGTATACCATTTGTTTTGAATCACATGGCTAGCGATTTCAATTTGTGTATTAGGGTTTTGATAATACTCAACTCGCTCTTCGTATTTGCGGATAGCAATCTTTGCGACTGCTGTAATTAATCCAGCCCATGTTGTAGTAAGTGCTGCTACTAAAATTAAAATAAATTCAAATTGTGTCATTTTGTTTTTCCTTTTCAAATTGGTTTATTAATCTATTTCAACCAATCTCCTACTTTTAAGATCGTTTGTTCTCTTTTTATAAGCTGGCGATTGGTAAAAATTAATGGTCGAGATCTTCACGCCCAACAATTCAGCTAACTCTTTCTTGGTTCCTATTCCAAGTAATTTTTCACCTTTGTACAAAGCATATTCTTTTTCTTTGATCATTTATAACTCCTGGAACAATGATAACTGTCCATCAAAATCACTTAATTTTAATCCGATAGATTTCAGATCTTGATGTATAGCTGTCATGTCATTTTTGACAATAACTTTATTTAGAGCCCTAGAATAACTTTGACATTCATATCCCCCTAATTCATATTTTGTCAATATGTCAGCATATGATATTATTTCAGGCAATTCTAAGGCTAGATGTTCTTCTATCCATGTCATAATACATATTAAAATGGTAAATCATCATCGCTGATATCTAATGGATTTGACGATCGGCCAAATGGCCCGTTGTCATTAGTATAGCCTGGAGCTGGATTTGTTGTATTACCTTCAAAAAAGCTACCCTGCTGGCCCTGATTTCCGAAATTGCTATGACTTTGTTGGTAATCGCTTTGTCCTTGATTGGTTTGTTGGCTGTTGCGACTTTCTAGCAATTGGAAATTACTTGCAAGTACCTCCGTAACATAGACGCGTTGTCCTTGCTGATTTTCGTAATTCCTAGTCTGGATAGATCCAGTGATCCCGATCAGCGAGCCTTTTTTAGCCCAATTAGCAAGATTCTCTGCTGGCTGTCTCCAGATAACAACATTAATAAAATCCGCTTCACGTTCTCCTGCTTCATTTTTAAATGGTCGGTTAACAGCAAGAGTAAATGTAGCAACGGCAATATTTGAATTGGTATATCTAAGCTCTGCATCTCTTGTCATTCTGCCGACCAACACAACGTTATTTATCATTTTTTATCTCCTCTACCTCAATTACAAGTATTGATCTATCTCCAGAGCAGAATGAACTCATAAATTTATAGAAATTTACAGCCGCCATATATTCATTTTGTGCCTCTGTTTCATATCCGACATCTATAGTATGGTCTGGTGATAAAGTGTGTTTAGTAGCTTGTCCAGATACATAATAAGTCTTACGTTCATTTTCCATCTTCCAGATCCTCCTGTTTAACAAACACTCCATCAACCATTTTTCCTGTGCGATCTTTTATCTCATTCCATGCAACCTCAAAACAATTTTCAAGGGTGGTTTTTTCATTGATTGCGATTCTTGAGATGTAAATTACTAAGTTCCTGATATGAAATCGAATCATTGCATTTGTATTTATACTTGGATTTCGCAAGTAATCAACCATGAGTTTAGCAAGTATTCCGATTTCTTCTGTACCATATAGCAACAAAATATCTGTGTGGGTTTCATCTGCTTCATAAGTTGAGCGGTTATTTTGGGATGGATCAAGTATGATCTCTGATTTTTCAAAATTCATTTGTTGGGATAGGATGGTTAGAACAACCATCACATCACCAATACTATCTATGATTTTCTCTTGATTAGACTTTGCCTCTCCAGCATTTAGCTCACCCCACTCTTCGCTGAGTTTCTGCATCTGTTTAATAGGGCTGGCTTTGTCTAACCCTCTATCCATAGACCATTTTTTTATATTCTTAATTAAATCAGTCAAAGACACTTATAATTCCTCCATTTAACTCTTGTTCAGTTTTGCCCTCGTACAATGTTTCAAATTTTATTTGATTTGAGTCTAGCCAATCTTTTAATAACTTGGCTTGTTGAAGCCCTCCAGGAAAAGTTACTCTCAAGTCAAAGCTAACCACTTCAATAGAGCTAAATTCTGACGCATCAGACGCGTTTTCTTTGACCTCTTGGGTATTTGTTTCATCTTCTAAGATTTCGCCTGTATCAGTATCTATAGCCTTGATATTAGCATTAGCCTGTTCTTGTGCTAGTCGCTCAATTTCTGCCTTGCGTTCTGCCTCTGCTTTAGCTTGCGCCTCCTGTTGTTCTTTGCGCAAAATAACGGCATCTCGATCTGATTTCATCATCTTGAGGATGTCAACAAGGCTCTTACCGTCTTCAAGATGTCTGATATAGCTATCTGCTGGCAAGTCGTAATCATTAGCTTGATCTATGATAGCTTGTTTGTTTGCTTTGATTTCTTCAAGAGCATCAAACTCAGCTAATACCAAAGCATCAATTTCATCAAGTACTGACTTCTTGAGTTCAAATTTTCCAGTTTTAAAATGTTTTTTCAGACTGTAATCATCATAGCGTTCTTCAAATGTGGACTTATCGATGCCAGCCGTTGCGCATTTTTCTTCAAAAGTAGCTCGGACGATATCCATGCGCAACAACCGCTCATGCTCATCAATGGCATCTCGGCCATCACGTAACTTATCAATCAATTCTTCTAATGGTTTTAAAGATTTATCAAAACGATTTTTAAAATCATCTAACGGTTGCTTAAAATTGCTTGAAATTTCTTTGCGTCGTGTTTCTAGTCCGTCGTATAATCCTTTGTAAACTGTGATATTTTCCTTGATTGTGCCGTAATTTTCAGCACTCATTTCAAACTCAGAAAATGTAGACAATGCCTTTTGAATTTCTTTGTCAAAAGCATCAAAATCAAATTCAATCTTTGCTGGTGTTAGGACTGGCATCATATTTTGTAAGGTGTTATTAGTTACATCTTTCATTTACTCAACGCCTCCAATAAATCTAAAAGTCCAGATTGACCATTGCGTTTTTTAAGTTCTGGAGCATCTGATCCATCAAGCAATTTGATATCATGTATTGCTTCAACAACAACGATATGACATCCAAATGATTCTGCTAATGCAGCGATTTCTTTTTCCTGAGCTTCATAAGCATCGTAGTCTAAAGTTAAGGCGTCTTGCATACATTCACACAGACCAACTTTGTAAGCTAATCGCTTGTCGTTGTGTTTGTATTCTGACACAAAATGACCATTCTCTTTGTTTTGCAATGCGATAAATTTTTTAGTTTGTTTCATGTTATTTTCTCTTTTCTATTTTTTATAAATTATTAAAATTTTGTCCTTGAGCTTTAGCTATCTGACTATTTAGATAGCTCATAACTGTTTCAAAGTGTTCTTCTGGGATGTCATGGAAATCACTTATTTTGAAATGTTGCAGTACATAGTTTGAAACTTGATCAAAATTAGCATTTTTCAATTGCGCCCAAACTCGAACTTTGCCATAGACTTCTTTGTATTGATCATTACTAATCAAATCAGATTGGTTTTGTTTGTTTTCTGGTTCTTGTTTTTGATTTTGGTTTGAAATTTGTTGCCGATCCTCGCTTACTGGTAAATCATCCACATCTTTCTCACCGATCGCAAACAATCCCTGTAATGCGTACTTTCTAGCGTATGAGCTAACAGCACCTGTCCATTGTGGATCTTGCATCTGCTTAATTTGTCCTTTTTGTGTATTAAGCACTGGTACTGGACTCAATTCAGAGTATGCTGTTGATTGATATTTCTCATTTGTTTCATCATTGAAAGCTACTGCTGTTGCTTTGACAAAGATTTTTCCTGCAAGCTCAATGAGCTCATCAGTCACGATCACAGACCAATCACTTTTTAATTCTTTAAAAGTCGTATAGATATCTTCAGCATTTCTAAATGCGTACTTAACGTCTTTAGACTTCTTTTTTTCTAGTTGCATTTTTTGTTGCAACTCTGGAAAACTTAATTCCGCCATGGTTACACCTCGATTTTTTTGTTAATAAAATGAATTACAGAAACACCTGCTAAATCAGCAATTTTTAACATGGTTGGTAATTTAGGTGCATTTCGCATGTGTTCCCAATTACAAATCACTGCTTTTGATGCTCCAAATCGTTTCGCAAACTGCTCTAAGCTTTCCCCTAATGATAATCTTGTTAATTTAATATTTTCCGCAATGTTTCTTTTTTCTGTTTCTGAATACAATGCCATTTATACCCTCCTTTATTTATTTTTAGTACAACTTGTTATCCATTAGTATTTATTTTCACTTAGTGCCGTAGGCTTAATTGTTTTATATTAATACTTGTTTAATATTAGTATTTATTAGTGTACGATTTTACAAAGTTGTAAAATACAAGGTTGTAAAATACAAAGTTGTAAAATACAAAGTTGTAAAACCTAATCTTGTAAAGTACCATCATCTAGGTTATCAACAACTTTTGTGGATAACTCTTTTTCAAAATTATCTAAGATGTATTTTAAATAATCATCTGTGATAGGTATATCTTGGGCAAATCTATAATGCTGAATACCTTTACCTCTACCTAAACCTTTCTTAATTGTTCTTATGTAACCTTGCTTTTCCAACTCCTCAAAAGCTGACCTGTGACTTACTAGCCCATCTTTTGACCGTTTAGCAATTTCATCTGGGTATATACGCCAATCATCTTTATTACTTAAGATAACTGCTAATACTCCTTTTGCAGAACTTGAAAGATTAGGATTTTGTAAAAAATGATTATTCATAGAGGTATAATTTTCATGTGTGTTGGTGAAATATGTATCTCATTAACCGTTGGCCTCCAATCTACGCTCATTCACTTTTCTAAAGAGTTCATATATTGGGTTATCGTCTGGTATAACATAACCATCAATACTATCTCTTTTTGTGCCATCTGCCATTGTATGGGTTATGGTGTAATGTTCTTTAACCATGTTCTTTCCTTTCTAGCAATCGCTAAAATTATAAGAGTGTCAGCGATTGTCAAACCTACCAAGCTGTTAATTAAAACATCGCTTAACTGATAGTATTTTTTTTGCCAATTGCTTACTAATAGTCGTTGTATGCTATTCAATTCTTTCATTTTGTGGTATAATTTAATTAGTATTTTGAGTAAAGCGCCTCAATAGATTGCAGTCTAGAGGTGCTTTTTTAGTGCTCCAAGTTTATTCCTCGACTTTAGAAAGTAAAGTCTGGATACCTGCCACCGTCACATCAATATCAATGATATCAGGGTTAAATGTGATGGTGGCTTTTGGTTTCTGGTCTGCTGGCATTTCAAGTGTAAAATCTGTAACGCCATGCCCTAATGTCCAATTACCGATTGTGACATTGTACTGTGATGATCTCCGTGTTTGCTGCATCTCCTGTCCTTGAAATACAGTCACTGGATTTTTACCATCTTTGGACTTGATAGTTAGTTTTAATGGTTTTGACATTTATTTTCTCCTTTCTATGCTGTTTGTTGCGTTTTTGCTACAAAATCTGCAAAAAAAATCTCCATAGCTTCATTTTCAGTTAGAGGTACAGTTTCTGCAATCAAGCCTGCCTCTTCAAGTGAAAAGTTCCCACCGTTTTTCATTTTACGATAAAATGTACTTCTATCAATGCCAATGCTATCTGCAATAGCTTGTTGAGTAGTCCCTTTTTCAACTATCAAACCTTTTAACTTCTGAACGTTAACCATGTAAACCTCCTTTCTTGTTGCATTATTGCAACTTTTGATATTATTATACATCTTATCTTTTTCCTTGTCAACAAAAAAGTTACTTTTTTGCAACATTTTTTTGTTGCAATTTTGCAAGGTTTGGTATATAATTAAATTATCCTATACGAAAGGAAGTGAAACATGAGTATTGGTTCTAAGATAAAACAACGTAGACAAGAAATGAGTATAAGTGTTGATGAACTGGCTCAAAAATTGAATGTATCTCGTACTACCATATACCGTTATGAAAAAGGCGAGATTTCTAAGATGCCTACTGAAACATTAGAAAAAATAGCTCGAACGCTTAACACTACACCTGCTTATTTTATGGGTTGGAATGATAACCCAGAAATTAAATCAAATATTTTATCTATCTATAACCAGCTTGAGCAACCACGACAAGAAAAAGTTGTTGATTTTGCTCAGGAGCAGTTAGATGAGCAAAATAATAAAGTTGCTATTGTTGATACAATAGATGAAGATATAGAATATATAACTGATTATGTTGATGGATTGGTTGCTGCAGGTCACGACGCTTATCAAGGTGATAATTTACACATGGAAGTGCGCTTGTTGGCTAGTGAGGTACCTGATAATTACGATACAATTGCAAAAGTAGTTGGTGATTCAATGGAGCCTCTTATACACGATAATAATTTGTTATTTATCAAAGCGACTAGCCAGGTCGATCCAAATGATATAGGAATTTTCCAAGTAAACGGAAAGAATTTTGTTAAAAAGTTCAAACGTGATTATGATGGAACATACTATTTGCAAAGTTTAAATGGCGCTAATTATCCAGACATCTATCTAAATGAAGACGATGACATCAGGACAATTGGGCGTGTAGTAGATATTTATAACGAAAATTAAAATTATGTGCAAAAAAACTGAACCACATTAAAAGCTGGGAGGAAAACATTATGAAAAAATTACTTAGTTTAGGTATTCTTAGCCTTTCTATTGTCACTCTTGCCTCATGTTCTCAAAGCACTAGCAATTCATCTGATACCAGTGCTAAAACAGAATCTAAGGCAAAACAATCAAATGAAGCTAAAGTACCCTCAGAATACACAGTGGCATTAAAAAAAGCTGAATCTTATTTAAAGACCATGCCGATGTCAAAGGATCGATTGTATGACCAGCTTACTTCTGAAATCGCTGACAAATTCCCGGCTGAGGCGGCTCAATATGCAGTAGATAATATCAAGGCAGATTGGAATGAACAAGCTGCAAAAGCAGCTAAAAACTATCGTGACAACATGAATATGTCTAACGATGCCATCAAAACTCAGCTAACCTCTCAATTTGATAAATTTACAGAGGAACAAGCTGAATATGGCGTTCAGCATATTGACGACTAAATACAAAAAAGGCCCATGCTCTCCTCGACCAAAATTTGAGCATGGAACCTAAACCAATTTGAAAAAACAACCTACCGACCATTTGGAATGACACAAAATCCAAATAGGGTATAGGCCTTTTTCCTATACCCTATTTTATCATAAAACCTACAAAATAGGGAGGAAAATAATGAATAAAGTGGCAATATATGTCCGAGTTAGTACAAAAGGACAAGCGGAAGAAGGATATAGCATAGATGAGCAGATAGCGTTACTTACTAGCTATTGCAGCATCCATAAATGGAAAATATACGATACATATATTGATGCTGGCGTGTCTGGTGCAACGATCGAAAGGCCAGAATTAAGTAGACTCTCAAGAGACGCTAAAAAGAAAAAATTTAATACCATGATTGTCTACGACTTAAAGAGACTTGGGCGATCTCAGAGAAATAATATAGCATTTATCGAAGATGTACTAGAGAAAAATGGGATAGGCTTTATTAGTCTAACAGAGAATTTTGATACATCATCACCACTAGGAAAAGCCATGGTTGGTATCTTGTCAGCATTTGGACAATTAGACAGAGATACAATCAGAGAGCGGATGATGATGGGGAAAATTGGGCGTGCTAAGTCTGGTAAGCCTATGATGACAAGTACTATTGCATTTGGTTATACTTATGACAAAAACAATAGTACATTAAATGTAAATCAAGCTGAGGCGATTGTTGTTAGAACTATATTTAATTTGTATCTTACTGGAAAATCACTAACAAAACTAAGAGACTATCTAAACGAAAATGGAATACTGAGAAACGGAAAGCTGTGGAATTATCAAGGAGTGAGTCGGATTTTGAGAAATCCTGTCTATAAAGGAATGATCAGATTTAGGGGTGAAGTATACCAGGGTAAACATGAGCCGATCATCAATGCTGAGTTGTTTGATAAAACCCAAAAGGAGCTAAAGAAAAGACAGATAGAGACATATATAAGGAATCACAATAGGAGACCATTTAGGGCAAAGTATATGTTATCTGGCATTATTAGATGCGGAGTTTGTGGATCTCCAATGGAGCTAACTTTAGGTACTAAGAGAAAAGATGGCACGCGCAATATGCGTTATCAATGTATTAACAGATTTCCACGCAAAACAAAAGCTGTTACAACTTATAACAACGCTCAGAAATGCGATACTGGATTTTATGAGAAGTCTGATATTGAAATACATGTACTAAGTCAGGTTAGGCTATTACAACTTAATAAAGCAAAGTTAGAGAGTATGTTTGAGCGAACTGATGTGATCGATGTCGAAGATATCCAAAATCAAATTGAAGTACTTAATAATAAAATGCGGCGGTTAAATGATCTCTATCTAAATGATATGATAGATTTAGATGATTTGAGATCGCAAACTCAGAATTTTTTAAAACAAAAAGAACTGCTAGAGAAAGAACTAGAAAATAATCCTGCGTTGAATCAAGAACAAGATAAAAAACAATTTAAAGAGCTACTTGGCACAAAGGACATAACTCAACTCGATTATGATAAACAAAAATTTATTATCAAAAGTCTAATAGATAAGATTTTTGTCAAACCTGGTACTATCAAAATTCAATGGAAGATTTAGTATAAAAAACAAGAAATTTAGATACACTTATCTCCACTAAAGTAAACGCTTTAACGCGTAATTTTTTTAATTTGTTCATAGATGAACCTCCATATTTTGATAAAGGGGCAAAAGCATTGCCGCATACAGTAAAACAATCATTAATGCCACAAAAACAAATACTAAGGGTTGAATCAAGTTCATAGATCTATTGACCCGACTGAAAAATTCCTCCCAGGTCTTATGGGCATAAATTTCTAATTCACTCCCCAGCTTAGATTTGACTTCCCCATATTCGATGATTAGGGACAATTCCTTTTTGAAAAAAGGATAAGAAGAAATCTTTTGCGGGAATTCCTGACCATTCTGTAAAGCTAAACTTAAGTCTTGGCCAATTTCTTGAAATAGAGCCGATTTCTGGTTCTGCATGATTTGAAAAATTTGACTAAGCTCTAAGCCTTGTCCAATCATATTTCCCCACTCACGTGAGTAATAGGCTGTTAGATAAATCTTTACAAACAATCCGACAAAAGGGATGCGAGCCAAAAGTGAATAGATTACAATTTTTTTCCGACGCTTAAAGGCTAAGTAGGTACCGCCAGCTAAGCCAACCAGAGTCAAGATGCTTATCAAAAAAATACTCGGCAACTGGCTGATAATCTGAGTCGCAAGGTTTTGACTAGTTAACTGAGGCAAAAGATAATTTCTCAACCCCATCATAATCATCACCAAAAAGCCAAGAAGCATCATAGGGTAGGTCGCTACTTCTATTAATTTCTTTTTGACTTTACTTACATTATCCAAGTATTCCTCGATTTTCAGCAAAGCGAGAGACAGGTTACCATGCAACTCTGCCAACGATAATTGAGTTGACACTGCATGTGAAAATCCCATCCCAGCCATAATCTCTGAAAATGTCTGGCCACTCGCCAAGCCTTGACGCATCTGTTGGACATAGGCTGATTCTAAAAGAGCGCTTCGCCCTAAAAAGTCTACAATCTCTGCTAAGTGAAAACCACTAGAAAACAAATTATTAAATAGCTCGATAATCTTTTTTTGCTTAGCAGTTCCTAATCTTTTCTGCCTGTGCTTGCTCCGGATGGATATGTCCCGCTGCAAGAAGCTGATCAATCTGCTGATTCCAGTTGATCGGCTCGTGCTCTTGGTAGTTGCTGTTGGCAAAGTCTATCACACCTCCTCCCCCAATCAAGCGCTGGTAACAAATACCCTGTAAAACAATCTTTAGCTCTTCCTCGCTGACACCCAACTCCAACAAACGCTCATACACACCTGGAATACTTTTAGCATGAATCGTCGAAAAGACTGTAGCTCCTGTCAAGCTAGCTCGAACCACAGCTCTCGCTGTTTCACTATCTCGAATTTCCCCAATAATCAGCAAGTCTGGGCGGTGGCGCAGGGAAAGTTTAATCAGACTTTCATAGGTCAGTCCAATCGTTTCATTCAGCTGTAGCTGAAGCATTTCTTCTTGCTTTATTTCAACAGGATCTTCAATAGACATGACCTGCTGTCCCTTAAATTTTAGCTGAGCTAATTGATGCATGAGAGTAGTTTTACCACTCCCTACTGGTCCCGAAAAAAGATAGAGCCCCCTATCTTTAAATTTTTCTCTCAATTCAGGAAAGTGAGTAAACCAAAATCTTAGCTCTGTCTCTTCATCATGTAAAAGTCGGATAACCAGGCTTTCAAAACCACGATAGTCTCCTACTGTAGATAAGCGAATTGACGTTTCCTTATCATCATAACGATAATCACAGGAGCCCAGCTGACTACGACGCTTTTCACCCACATTCATCCCAGCTAAAAACTTAAAATGGCTGATGACAGCTGCTAATTGATCAAATTCATAGGTTTGAATAAAACGCCGCTCATCGCCAATGCGCATATACAGCTCGTAACATCCTTCCTTCGGTACAAAGTAGATATCTTGTGCCTGCTCTTTCTTAGCTTGCCGAACAATAGCTTGAGCAATTTCTTGAACCATAAATCCTCCTAAAAAGAAATACAAGACACTTTCACGCCTTGCCTAATTACTTATTCGCAAACAAATCAAAAAAGCCGATAAAAATATCAGCTTTCTTCTTTTTTATCTCTCATTCGGCAAGTACGGTGCTTCTCTATACCAGCTTGCTTAGCATATCCTGGCCGAATTTTACTATTAGGAATCACTTTTTCATCCTCTAGGAGCAAGATAGATCGATATTGTTGCACATAGTCATCACACTCTTCACACCATCTCACATCATCCTCAATCCAAAAAACCGTCATTAAATCACTCCGGCTCTTATATAGTTTAAACTCTTTCTCAAGCTCCAACCATCTGGTTTTATAGAATTTTAGAGCATCATAATAATTCTCAAAATTTTGTTCTTGAACAATATCTTTTTCCCAGCCATCCAAGAACCACCAGGGTTCATAGTCCCCATACATCTCTATTACACAATACATATTTTCTTCCTTTGTACCGTATATTATATAAGAATTCCTTTGAGATTAAAATTATTTTGCTTATTTTTTTGATAAATGAAATAAGCATCAACCACTAACTCTCTGTAAATCATTCTATACACTGGTTTTGTATCCAGATTTCTTAGATGTATTTTACTTCTGGATAAAAAGAAACTCGTTTTTCAACGAGTTTCACTAATCTTATTCTGTTACAACTGATTCAGTTGTTTCAGCTCCTTCAGGGTTCACTACAATCTCATCAATGATTTCAACTTCATTGATAGCTTGTGGTTCTAAGTTACGGTAACGAGCCATACCTGTACCAGCTGGAATAATCTTACCGATGATAACATTTTCCTTAAGGCCAAGGAGATGGTCTTTCTTACCACGGATAGCAGCATCCGTCAGGACACGAGTTGTTTCCTGGAAGGAAGCTGCAGACAAGAAGCTGTTTGTCTCAAGGGAAGCCTTGGTGATTCCCATAAGGACTGGACGAGCTGTCGCAGGTACTCCACCTGAGATAACCACATCACGGTTAGCATCTGTAAAGTCTGTAATATCCATAAGAGTTCCCATGAGAAGATCTGTATCACCTGGATCCATGACACGTACTTTACGGATCATTTGACGAACCATTACTTCGATGTGCTTGTCACCGATTTCTACCCCTTGGCTACGGTAAACTTTTTGTACTTCAGCAAGCAGGTAAGTTTCAACGGACAAGACATCACGAACAGCTAGCAAGTGCTTAGGTTGGATAGAACCTTCTGTCAAAGCAGCACCGCGAGACACTTGGTCGCCTACTTCAACTTTCATACGAGCTGTAAATGGTACCACATACTCGCCTTCACCAGTTTGACCTTTAACAAAGACCTTCTTAGTACGAGTAGATGCATCTTCTTCGATAGCTGTAACTTCACCCTTGACTTCAGTGATGACCGCTTCCCCTTTTGGATTGCGGGCTTCAAAGATTTCTTGGACACGAGGAAGACCTTGCGTGATATCTGAACTTGAAGCAACACCACCCGTGTGGAAGGTACGCATGGTCAACTGTGTACCAGGTTCCCCGATAGATTGAGCAGCGATTGTTCCGACTGCTTCACCCACTTCAACCGCATCACCAGTTGCCAAGTTAATACCATAACAGTGACGGCAGACACCATGACGAGTGTTACATGTTAGAACGCTACGGATTGTGACTTCCGTCACACCAGCATTAACCACTTGACGTGCCATATCCTCAGTTACAAGAACATCAGCAGGAACTAGGACTTCTCCTGTCTCAGGATGTTTAATAGATTTCTTAGTATAACGACCAACCAAACGTTCTTCAAGAGGTTCGATCATTTCCTTACCATCTGTGATAGAAGTGATAAGGAGTCCACGATCTGTTCCACAGTCGTCTTCACGGATGATAACGTCTTGAGCAACATCAACCAAACGACGTGTCAAGTAACCAGAGTCGGCTGTCTTAAGGGCCGTATCCGTCATACCTTTACGAGCTCCGTGAGTTGAGAAGAACATTTCGAGTACTGACAAACCTTCACGGAAGTTAGACAAGATTGGCAATTCCATGATACGTCCGTTTGGCGCAGCCATCAAACCACGCATACCGGCAAGCTGTGAGAAGTTTGAGATGTTACCACGCGCTCCAGAGTCCATCATCATAACGATAGGGTTCTTCGGATCTTGGTTGGCAACCAAACGTTTTTCAAGTTTTTCACGGGCAGCACGCCATTCAGCAGTGACAGCATTGTAGCGTTCGTCGTCTGTGATCATACCACGGCGGAATTGTTTAGTGATTTGTTCTACACGTTTGTGAGATTCTTCGATAATCTCAGCCTTATCTTCGACAACCGGAATATCAGCGATACCCACTGTCAAACCAGCCAAAGTAGAATGGTGGTAACCCAAGTTCTTCAAGCGGTCAAGCAGGGCAGATGTTTCTGTTGTACGGAAGCGTTTGAAGATTTCAGCGATAATATTCCCAAGATTTTTCTTCTTAAATGGTACATTCAATTCAAGAGCTTGAATAGCTTCCTTGATATCTTTTCCTGATTCTAAGAAGTACTTATCCGGAACACCTTCAGTCAAGTTAGCATTGGTTGGCTCTTGCAGATAAGGCAATTCTTCCGGCATAATCGCATTAAAGAGAATTTTACCAACTGTGGTCATCAAAATTTTATGTTTTTGCGACTCAGTCCATGGTTTCGCCAGGCTATCGGTTGTAATACCTACACGAGTATGCAAGTGCACATAACCATTGCGAAGAGCCATGACAGCTTCATCCATATCTTTGAAGACCATACCTTCGCCTTCGCGGCCTGCTTCTTCCATAGTCAGGTAGTAGTTACCTAGGACCATATCTTGAGATGGCGTTACAACTGGTTTACCATCTTTAGGGTTTAAGATATGCTCAGCAGCTAGCATGAGGATACGAGCTTCAGCCTGCGCTTCTTCAGACAATGGTACGTGGATGGCCATTTGGTCACCGTCAAAGTCGGCATTGTAGGCTTCACAGACCAGTGGGTGCAAGCGAAGAGCCTTACCGTCAATCAGAACCGGCTCAAAAGCCTGAATTCCCAAACGGTGAAGGGTCGGTGCGCGGTTAAGAAGCACTGGGTGTTCCTTGATTACTTCTTCCAGGATATCCCAGATACGCTCATCTCCACGTTCTACCAAGCGTTTAGCGGCTTTTACGTTTTGAACAATATCACGCGCAACGATTTCACGCATCACGAATGGTTTAAAGAGCTCAATCGCCATTTCACGTGGCACACCACATTGGTACATCTTAAGAGTTGGACCAACAGCGATAACGGAACGTCCTGAGAAGTCGACCCGTTTACCCAGCAAGTTTTGACGGAAGCGGCCTTGTTTACCTTTGAGCATGTGGCTCAATGATTTCAGTGGACGGCTACCTGGTCCTGTGATCGGACGACCACGACGACCATTGTCAATCAGAGCGTCAACCGCTTCTTGAAGCATACGCTTCTCATTTTGCACGATAATACCAGGTGCATTCAACTCAAGCAAGCGCGCCAAACGATTGTTACGGTTAATAACACGACGGTAAAGATCATTCAGGTCAGAAGCCGCAAAACGACCACCATCCAGCTGAACCATCGGACGCAAATCAGGCGGAATAACTGGCAGGATATTGAGAACCATCCATTCTGGTTTATTACCAGACTTGTAGAAGGCATCTAAGACATCCAAACGACGGACGGCCTTAACACGTTTTTGTCCAGTCGCAGTTTTTAATTCTTCTTTGAGAACAGCAATTTCAGCTTCCAAATCTACTTGTTTCAAGAGATCTTGAATAGCTTCTGCTCCCATTTTCGCTACAAATGAGCCTGCACCGTACTCGCGCAAACGTTCACGGTACTCACGTTCAGTCATAATTGACTTGTGCTCTAGCGGTGTATCCTTAGGATCAATGACCACATAAGCCGCAAAATAAATGACTTCTTCCAAAGCACGAGGACTCATATCCAAAGTGAGTCCCATGCGGCTTGGAATTCCTTTAAAGTACCAAATATGTGAAACAGGTGCCTTCAATTCGATGTGCCCCATACGTTCACGACGAACTTTAGCGCGGGTTACTTCAACACCACAGCGGTCACAAATAATTCCCTTGTAACGAATCCGTTTGTACTTACCACAAGCACATTCCCAATCCTTGGTTGGGCCAAAAATAACTTCGTCAAAAAGGCCTTCGCGTTCTGGTTTAAGTGTGCGGTAATTGATTGTTTCAGGTTTCTTCACTTCTCCATAAGACCATGAACGGACCTTATTGGGAGAAGCTAGGGTGATTTGCATACTTTTAAAACGATTTACATCAACCACTATTTCTTACCTTTCTTCATTTTCTAGTCAGTGTGTATTCTTATTCTTTTCCTTCAGCCTCAAAAGCTGCTTTCGCTTCTTGCGCTGCTTTTTCACGCGCTTTTTCAAGATCGTCAACGTGAATCACGTCATCGTCTTCTCCTTCATCTAGGTCACGCAATTCTACTTCATTGTCATCTTCATCGAGAACGCGCATGTCCAGACCAAGAGATTGCAATTCTTTGACAAGAACGCGGAAGGATTCTGGCACACCTGGTTTTGGAATTGGTTTTCCTTTGGTAATAGCTTCATAAGCCTTCAAACGTCCATTGACATCATCTGACTTGTAAGTCAGGATTTCTTGCAGAACGTTAGAAGCACCATAAGCTTCCAAGGCCCAAACTTCCATCTCACCAAAACGTTGTCCACCAAACTGAGCTTTACCTCCGAGTGGTTGTTGGGTAACCATTGAGTAAGGTCCTACTGAGCGGGCGTGGAGTTTGTCATCTACCATGTGGTGGAGCTTGATCATGTACATGACACCGACAGATACACGGTTGTCAAATGGCTCACCTGTACGACCATCATAAAGAACGGTCTTAGCATCACTATCCATACCAGCTTCA
>ERZ773008.576-NODE-576-length-27060-cov-9.031216_pt1 | contig 27060 bp, 28 predicted proteins | sample MGYA00580664_ERZ773008 | MGnify/ENA primary metagenome ERZ773008 (study PRJEB29015, sample SAMEA2738016) | human oral metagenome | biome: human oral; feature: human-associated habitat; material: dental | place: China | collected 2048 ... | reverse complement strand
TTATAAAAATAATAAAAATATATTTATTTCATTATATTCTATTTATAAAGAACATCCAATTTTTTCAGATGTACAGGGAGATATAGAAAAAATAATAGCTAATTGTTATCCTTTGCATCCAGTGTCAATATTTATTTTACCTAGATTATCAGAAAGAGTAGCTCAAAATGAAAGAACTTTATTTACTTTTCTTTCTTCACAGGGAGAGAAAACTTTAAGTTCTTTATTAGAAAATGATGAAAAAAATATTAGATTTGTAACAGCCGATAAAATATATGATTATTTTGAAACTCTTTTTAGAAAGGAAATATATTCAGACACTTTATCTAATACCTATATTTTGACACAGAAGGCTTTAGAAAAGCTAGAAGAGAATAGTCTTGAACAGAGGATAGTAAAAACACTTTCATTAATTTATATACTTGAGCAGTTTGAAAAATTAGCACCCTCTCAAGATGAAATATATAGAATTTTTTCTTTAGAATTTTCAGAAAATGAAATAAGTAAATCAATTAATAATTTAATTGAAAATGAAAGTATCATTTATCTAAAAAGAAGTAATGGACTTTTAAAGTTAAAAGAGAGTTCAGGGATTAATATAAGAGAGAAAATAGTAGAAACTATTGAAAAACAAAAAAATAACATAAATATTAAAGAAATTTTAAATGAAAATAATTTTGATTCATATATATATCCATCTCGTTACAATGATGAAAAAGAAATGACAAGATATTTTTTATTTGAATTTATGACTATAACAGAATTTAAAAATATAAAGAATTGGGAATTAAAATTAGAAAATATAGAAGCAGATGGGGCTATTTTTGCTATCTTAACAAATTCAGATGAGGAAATAAAAGAAACTATAAGTCTATTAAAGATAAATAGTCAAAATGCAGATAAATGTATATTTATAATTTTAAAAAAACATAAAGAAATTAAGGATTTACTTTTAGAATTTAATGCAGTTTCAATATTAAAGAATGAAGCAATAGAAGATAGAGTTCTTTTTTCTGAATATGAAGTTATTTATGAAGATTTACTAGAGGTAATTTATAATTATATTTCTATGTACGTGCGTCCAGAAAATAAAGAAGCTATATATATTTATAGAGGAGAAAAAAAAGAAATAAATAAAAAAGCTGAATTAACAGAACTACTTTCAAAAATATGTGATAATATTTATTTTGAAACTCCAATTATAAATAATGAGTCAATAAATAAAAATGAGTTAACAACTACTGCATTAATAAGTAGAAATAAAATTATAACAGCTCTACTTAGAAATGAATTAGATGTAAATCTTGGATTAATTGGAAATGGACAAGAAGTTTCAATTATGAGAAGCACTTTAGTAAGAACAGGAATATTGACTTTGAATACTAATATAGTTGAATTAAATTTTAATACAAAAAATCCTAAAATTAATAATTTATTATCAGAAATAATTAGTTTTATATTTAAGGCAAGAGATAATGGAAAAGTTTGTTTTCAAGAAATATATGATTCTTTATTATTAGCAAAAAATCACATTGGCTTAAGAAAAGGGCTTATTCCAATTTTTTTAGCAGTAGTTTTTCATAAGTATAAGAAGGAAATTATTATAAAAAATAATATAGGAGAGCTTTCTTTAAATATAGATACAATGGAGCAAATAGATGCCTCTCCAAAAACATTTTATTTACATTATTTAGAATGGAATAAAGATAAGAAAAATTTTATTCTTGCAATGAAAGATTTATTTAAAGATTATATTATAGAATCAGAAAAATCGCTAAATTCTTATAATTTCATAGCTTTAGCTATGAAAAGGTGGTACATGTCTCTTCCAAAAATAGTAAAAGAATTAAAAAAAGATATAATTGATAAAACTCCATATGACAAAAATTATCTTTCTATGTTATCATCATTACATAAGGGTATAGATGGACAAACACTGTTATTTGAACAGTTAGTAAAAGATTTTTCTTATTCAAAATTTGATATTAAATTAATTGAAGATATAACAAATTCAAAGGATTTTTTTGATAATCTTTTATTTGATATCAAGAAAAAAATTATAAAAGATATAAAAATATTATTTTTAAAAGAAAATGAAGACTTTGCTGATAAATATTCTCTGTCCTCAATTATAAAGAAATGGTTAAGGGAACTAAAAGAAGATATTTATACACAAGTATTCATAAATGGAACTGATAAATGTTTACTTCTTTTTAAAAATATTACAGCCAATGAGGAAGAATTTATTGATAAATTATCTGAGTTAGCTACAGATTTAAAAATTGAAGAATGGAATATATCTACATATATTCAATTTAAAAATAATTTAATAACATATAAAGAAACTGCTGAAAACTATATGAAAGATAATGAAAAAAATGAAAATTATCAAGAGGTTTTAGATGAAAATCAATACAAAATTTTATTTTTTGATAAAGAAGGAAAACTAGTAGTAAAGAAATTTCAAAAAACTGAAAAAAATCCTAGAGCAAAATTATTATATAATTCAATAGAAGCACAATTAGAAGCAATGGGGCAATCTTTATCAGAACAAGAAAAAAGACAAGTTTTAATGGAAATATTATGTAGTATATTTTAATAAATATAGAGGTGGAATAAATGATTTATTTTGATAATGCTGCTACAACATATCCAAAGCCAAAAGAAGTTTATGATTTTATGGATAATTTTTATAAAAATTATGGAGGAAGTTATGCTAGGGGGACTTATAATTTAGAGAATCCTCTAGTAAATATAGTTTTAGATACAAGGAATAAAATAAAAGAAATATTAAATGCTAAAAATAAATCTGTTGTATTCACTCCAACAGCAACAATAGCTTTAAATATGATAATTCAAGGTCTTATTAAAAAAAGTAAAACTAAAAAAAATGTTTATATAAGTCCTTTTGAACACAATGCAGTAACAAGAATACTAGAATATTACAAGAATAAAGGAGATATAGAACTTAATATTTTAAAAATTGAAAATGATTATAGTTATAATTTAGAAAAATTAAGATATCAATTTGATGAAAAAAAACCAGATATATTAATAGTATCACATGCAAGTAATGTAACAGGGGTTATTGCTCCTGTTGAAAAATTAACTATACTAGCAAAAGAATATTCTTCATTTACAGTAGTAGATATGTCACAAACAGCAGGACTGGTTAATATCAACTTAACTTTAGAAACTATTGATTTTGCTGTATTTGCAGGGCATAAAACGCTTTATGCACCTACTGGAATTTCAGGTTTTTTAACAAAGGAGAATATAGAACTAGAAACTATTTTATTTGGTGGAACAGGTTATGATTCAGCAAATTTAGAAATGCCAAACTCTATTCCAGAAAGATATGAGATGGGAACTTTAAATATACAATCTATTGCTGGATTAAACGCTTCTTTAAAATGGATAGAACAAATAGGAATAGATAATTTATACAAAAAAGAATTGGAAAATAGGAATAAATTAAAAAATATTTTAAAAAAATATGATTTTATAAAAATTATTGGTGATAGTGAAAAAGCAAAGTATGTAGGAATTATTTCATTTATTGTAGAAAATATAAGTAGTGATAGTTTAAGTCCTATATTTTCACAGAAAAATATTATTGTGAGAACTGGATTGCATTGTGCCCCTTTAGCTCATAAATTTTTAAGAACATTTCCAGTAGGAACTATAAGGTTAAGTACAAGTTATTTTACAAGTGAAGAAGATTTTAAAAATTTAATATTATTGTTAGATTATATAGAGGAAAATATCTAGGAGAAAAAATGAGCTTAAAAGATTTAAATATTGAAGTAGAATATAGATCTAAACATACTGATATAGCTAGAAATTTTTATATACCTTTACTGAAAGAAGCATGTATATATAAAAGGGCAGTAGCATATTTTTCATCATCTTCATTATTAGAAATTTCAGTGGGAATTTGCAATTTAGCTGAAAGGAGAGGGAAAATAAGATTAGTTACTTCTCCTTGTCTTTCAGAAAAAGATATTGAAGCAATAAAAAAAGGTTACTCTAAACGCGACGAGATAATAAAAAAAGCCTTACTATCTAAATTAGAAAAAGCAAAAGATGACTTTGAAAGAGACCGACTGGATTTATTGGCTAATTTAATTGCTACAAATATTTTAGAAATAAAAATTATCTTAATTGACGATGGAATAGGAATATTTCATGAAAAATTAGGTATAATTGAAGATAATTTTGGAAATAAAGTAGCTTTTAGTGGTTCAATGAATGAATCAGAAACAGCATTTAAAAAAAATTATGAAACTATAGATGTATTTTGTAATTGGAAAATAGGGGATGAAACTAATAGATTTAAAAAAAAATTTGAAGCCTTTGAAAACATATGGTATGGAAATGATAAAGGAATTAAAGTGATAGATTTTCCAGAGCTTTCAGAAGAAATAATAAAAAAATATAAGAAAAAAGATCAAGCTGATTTTTTGGTAGATAGAAGGGAATATCTATCATGTAATATAGAAGAAAAAGAGAAAAAAATTTTAGGAGCAAGAATACCAAGTGAATATAAATTAAGGGATTATCAAGAGAAAGCTATTAAAAATTGGATCAGTAATGGATATAGAGGAATTTTTGATATGGCTACAGGGACAGGAAAGACTCTAACAGCTTTAGGGGCAATAGCAAGACTTTCAGAAAATCTTCAAGATAAATTAGGTGTTATAATAGTTTGCCCTTTTCAACATCTTGTAGAACAATGGGTAGAAGATATAAAAAAATTTAATATGAAACCTATTATAGGATTTTCATGTTCACCTCAAAAAAATTGGAAAGATAGATTAAAATTAGCAATTCAAACATTAAATTGTAGTGGAATTAATGGCTTTTTTTGTTTTATTTGTACTAATGCAACATTTTCAAATAAAGAAATTCAAAAATTATTAAAAAAATCAAAAAAACCTTTGTTATTGGTAGTTGATGAAGCACATAATTTAGGTGCAACAAACATTAGAAAGACTTTAACAGAACACTATATTTATAGACTTGCTTTATCAGCAACTTTTGATAGACATATGGATGAAGAAGGAACTTCTGATTTATATAATTTTTTTGAAAAGAAAGTTATTGAGTATCCATTAAAAAAAGCAATTGAAGAAAAAATGTTAACACCATATGACTATTATCCTATCGTAGTGTATTTAACAGAAATTGAATTAAATGAATATAATAAGCTATCAAAAAAAATAAAAAGAGAAACTAGAATAGATGAGAAAGGGAAAATACTTTTATCCGAATTAGGAAAAATATTGATAATAAAAAGAGCTAGAATTGTAGCTGGAGCTTTTAATAAAATAACAGCTCTTAAAAAGAGTTTACAGCCATATAAAGAAGAAAAAAATATTTTAGTATATTGTGGAGCTACAAATATATTATTAGAAGAAGAAGATTTTTCTAACACAGATGGTGCTGATTTAAGGCAAATAGATGCTGTACAACAAATGATGTATAAAGAATTAGGAATGAGAGTAGCACAATTTACTGCTAATGAAAATATAAAAGAAAGATTACAAATAAAAAATAGTTTTATAGCTGAAGATGGTATACAAGCAATTGTTGCGATAAAATGTTTAGATGAGGGAGTTAATATACCAGGAATAAGAACAGCTTTTATTTTGGCAAGTACAACAAATCCAAAGGAGTACATTCAAAGGCGTGGGAGAGTCTTAAGAAAAGCTCCAAATAAAGAATATGCAGAAATTTATGATTTTATAACTTTACCCAGATATTTAAATGAAGCTAAAGTTTTAGGTAAAGAAAAGTTAGAATATGATATTTCACTTATTACTAGGGAAATAGAAAGAATGAAAGAATTTAGTAGTTTATCTAGAAATAATATGTCTTGTAAAAAATTAATTATGGATATAGAAGAAGCATATACAGGTTTTAATCTTGGTTTAGATATAAAATATAATTTATAAATATATAAATGGAGGGAGTGTTTATGTTCAAAAAAATTAATGAAGATAGTATTATGAAGCTTATGGATTGGGTTGTGAAACTTGAACAGGAAAATTTGAATCAATTAGATGATGCCAATCGGTATGATATTGTAAAAAAAATTTATGATAAATTTAAGGAGGAAATAAAATGCAACTTAAATCAATAAAGCTTATAAATTTTAGACAATTTAAAGATTTAAAAATTTTTTTCCAAAATTCTAAAGATGGGAAAAATGTGACTCTTATTTTTGGAGATAATGGTTCAGGGAAAACTACACTAGCTAATGCTTTTATTTGGTGTTTATATGGACAAAATGATTTTGAAAAAAAAGAATTATATAATATACATATGAAACAAATAACACCTATTGGTGAAGTAACAGATATTGTTGAAGTTGAATTAAAATTTGAACATAGAAATTTTATATATACTATAAGTAGAAAGTTACTTTATAGAAAAATAGATAAGGATATATTAAGAGAAGAAAGAACTAAATTAAATACAAGTAAATGTGATGAAAATGGAAAATGCCTTGATTTTGAGGATCTAGCTGCTCAAGAAGAAATAAATAAGGTTTTACCTAAAGCACTTTACCCATATTTTTTCTTTAGTGGTGAAAAAATAGAAAAAATGAGTAGAGATATTCAAAGTCAAAAAAAAGAAACTGATTTTTCAAATGCTGTAAAAGTTCTATTAGGTTTAGAGGCAATAGATAGAGCAATAGATCATTTAGATTCAAGAAAAAAAATAACAGTAAAAGCTAAATTTGAAGATGATATAAAAGATGATGGAAATGAAAGATTACAATTATTAAAAAAAGACTTTAAGGAAGTGGAAAGTAGGATAGAACAAATAAATAGTGATATAGATAGATGTAATATAGAAATTTCTTCAGCAGAACAAATCATAGAGAAAGCGGAAAAAGAAATTGAAAAATATTCAGAAGGCGCAGAACTTCAAAAAGAGATGAATAATAAAACAAAAGTAATTCAAACTTATGAAAGGCAAAAGAAAAATACAATAACAAATTTTTTTGAAATATTTAATAGTGATTATTGGGAGTATTTTATAAGAAAATTAGTTTGCCAAATATTACCTAATTTAAAAAATGATATAGTAATAAAAGGAAAAGATATTCCTTCAATTTCAGTAGATACCATTAATTATTTGATGGAACATAAAAGATGTTTATGTGGAGTAGAAATAATTAAAGGTACTGAAGCTTATAAAAATTTAGAAGATTTACTAAATTATATTCCTCCTAGATCTATGAGTACAGAAATAGAAATATTCAAAAGAGAAGTGGAGTATTTATACAATAGAAAAAATATAAATTTACTTTCAAAATCTCAAGAGAAATATACAGAATATATAAAACTTAGTAATGAAATGGCTTCACTGCAAGATGAAATTAATGAAATAAATGAGAAATTAATGGATCCAAGGGCAAATGATATAGTTAGTAAAAATCAAAAAATTAAAATAGAAGCCAAAATGAATTTGAAAGAAAATGAAAAAGCTAGAGAAAATTATATAGAAAAAAGAGGAGTTTTAAAATCTCAAAAAGAAGAATTAGAGAGGGAAATAACTAAACTAGAAGGAATAAATGTCAATAATGATGTACCTATTTTAGGAAAATATTGTGCAGAAAAGGTTGCAGAAAAACTAAGAGAGTTTAAAAATATAAACGAAGCTGAAATGAGAGAAAAATTAGAGAGGGAAATAAATACTATATATAAGAAAATGTTTAAAGATTATAGTTTTAAAATAACTATTAAAGATAATTATAAAATTAGTATTGATTCTGAAAAATATGAAGTAGAAAAAGGGATAGAAGGTTCTGTAGATCAAAATATAGGAACTGTTTTAGCATTTATAGCAGCAATAGCAAAAATAGCTAAAGAAAATAAAAATTCAATGGATGAGGAGACAACATTACTTTCATCTGAACCATACCCATTAGTTATGGAAGCTCCAGCTTCTACTTTTGACACTAAAAGGATAGGAGAAATATGTAATGTTATTCCTAAAATAGCAGAACAAGTAATAATTTTTACTAAAGATACCGAAGGAAAACTTATAAAGGAGCATATGAAAGATAAAATTGCTAAGGAATTTAAATTTGAAGTAATGAATGAATTTTTTGCAAAAATAGAAGAGGTGTAGAAATGAATGAGAGTTATTTTAGGAGAGAAAAAACGTTATATGGAAAACATGCTATATATATGAAAGAATTAAAAGATAAAGAAATATTTTCTAGATATATTGATGTATATAAAGCAGCTGCTCCCATAGGGTTTTTATATAGTAAAAAAGAAATGGAAGATAAATCTAAAAATTCTTTAGGGAAATTAGAAGAAGCAAAGATTTTTACAGAACAAGTTATAAAGGAAACAAAATATTTAAAATTAAATTTTCAGCTTATTATCTTGCTAGATAAAGAATATGAAAATAATGAAGAAAAAAGGATGGAAAAAGTATTTAGAAACTTAGCAGATGATGAAAAAGATATTGAATTATTTGAAAATTATGTCAGAGGTGGAATAGAAATTTTATATAAAAAATGTATCGCTGATTCAACTCAAAAAGATGATTTCATAGATAATATAATAAATTTTTTGGAAGAGTTAAAAATAAAATATCCAGAAGAATATTCTTTTTGATAAAAAATAATGAAAAATAGTATATAAAATCAGATTGACCTTGTTATAAGATTTTAGATTTTTATTGGAAGTTGAACAAAATATCTAAATTTTAAAAAGTTATAAAATTATTATTTGATAATTCATTAATAGTTGATTATGGTAAAAATCAAGGTACTTATATTGGAGAAAGAATTAAAAATTTTTACTCTAAAAAATAGAATTATTTTTAAAGGTATTAATTACAGTAACTTAGATCTAATGAAATTGGATATTGAAAATATTTCTATCTTTCTAAATGTGAAAAAATAAACAGATGAATGGCAAATACTTTTGGTTTATTTGATTATCTTACTAGAGAAATTAAAGAAATTGAAAAATTAAATTTGAATAAAGAAAAAATAACAAATACTTTTTATAGAGAAAAATCTTCTATAAAATTAGGAACTCTTGTTAAAAATTTTAAATTAAATATCTTGCAAAAAAGTAAAGAATATGGTATTATTATTGTACTAGATTACTTTGTCGCTGCCATGAGCAGGTATTACTTTAGTAATATAAAGACTATCGCGTCCAGTACAGAAATGTGCTGGACTTTTCATTTTATAATTAGGAGAATTAAATGAGTATTTTGTATGATAAACCTTTTAAAAATTATAATGAGCAAATAGATAAATTAGAAAAAGAATATGGCTTAAATCTTTCTATATCAAGTTATACTCATATTGAAGAAGCATTGAAAACATTAGCTTACTATAATATTGTGAATGGATATAAAGAATGTTTTATGATTAATGGAAAATTTCTTAAAAATCTTACCATTTATGATATTATAGTTTTTAATGCACTTGAGAAGCATCTTCTAACCACTTTATTCAAATATAGTACATATATAGAAGAATTTTTTAAAACAAAAATGGCATATGTCATTGCCAAAGATATCAGTGTAGATGAAAATATTTATTTAAAAAAGCAATTTTATAATGTTAGTAAAAAAAGAAAGACTAAATTTAGTGAGACTGTTCAAAAAATAAAACTTTCTTTTTCAACAAAAGATCAACCTACAAAATATTATGAAGATAATCATAATCATGTACCACCTTGGATTTTATTTAAAAATGTTTATTTTAATAGTATTATAGATCTATTTACTTTTTTTAATAAAAATATGCAACTTCAAATAGTAAATGATTATTCACTTTTGAAAAAAATGAATATAAAAAATGAGTTTAAGACAAAAAATTTAAAAAAGATGTTAACTATAGTTAGAAAATTTAGAAATAAGATAGCACACAATGCCAAAATTTTTAATTACAGAGTTGAAAATACTGATGAAATTCTACATCAAGAAATAAAAGGGATTCTCCCAAATGATTTCATTAATTTTAAAGATATAAGAAACAATTTAGGTAAAACAGATATGTTTGCAATGATATTTTCTATAATTATCCTTTTAGATAATAGTATTTTAAGACATTTGTTTTTAAATGAGGTTAAAAGTGCTTTTGATGGAATTTTAAAAAGCAAATTTGGAAATAAATATCTATCTTTAGCTAATATTCCTTTTGACATTATTGATAGAATAGACTCATTATTATTATTTTTTAAATAAAAATTTATCAGTTATTATTAATAGTATTGAAAAAGATAGAAATAAGAACTTGTATATAAAGAATGGTTTAAATTATTACAGTTTTAAGGTTATTATTCTATAAAAAGTTTTTCTATATACAAAAAAAGAGGATACCCTAAATTAAAAATTTTTATCATCAATTTACAATATTCTCTTTTTACTTAATTATTAATTTAGACTTTTAAAGTGTTTTATTCAATATTCCTAATCCAGCTAATATAGTAGCTGTAATTATTAATTTTCTTGTTATTTTTCCATTTAAAATTCTATTAAATTCTTCTCTATTATAGTTTCTATAAGCATCCATAATTTTCACCCCTATCTTTAAGCTACTCTATTTATATTCTTATTATATACTATAATATTTTGAAAGTCAAGATATATTAAAATAAAATATTTATTGCTATAAAGATTAAAAGAGCAGCTCCTAAAAAATGAGATTTTTGTCCTAATATATTTCCAAATTTTTCTCCTAATATAAAACCTAATCCAGCTATTATAGCAGTTACAATCCCAATTTCAACTGTATATAAAAAAGTTTGGTAAAAAGGTAAAATTGAAAATGTCAATCCAACCAGTAAAGAGTCCAAACTTGTAGCAATTCCCATTATAATTAAAGTTTTAAAATCTAAATATTTTTCTTCATATTTCATTTCTTCATTTTTTAAGGCTTCTTTCAACATCATAAGCCCTAAAAATAAAAAGATAGCAAATGAAACATATTTTGAGTATAATGAGATATAGTGTATGAATAAAGTTCCTGATAATGAACCCACTAATGCCATAGCAAACTGGAAAATTCCAAAAGTTAATACAATTTTTAAAAAATTTTGTTTCTTTTGAGATTCTGTTGAGGCTATCCCTTGATAAATAGAAAGGGACATAGCATCCATAGCAAGTGCTAAGGCTGTTATTAATACACTAATAGTTGACATCATTTTCCTCCATAAAGTTTATTAGGTTCGTTATTGTAACATTATTTAGAGGAAAAGTAAAGAAGGAATGATATAAAAAATAGTTCGTTACTAGCCAAATTTTTTAACAGATAAAAATTAAGAATTCGCTGCAAATTCGCTATCTGTAAGAAGCTCTAAATGAACAAGTTCATTAATAGCTTCTAAGATCGTTTCACTCAAACATAGCGAGATTTGCTCGGCTCATTCTATTTAATTTTTATCTTAAAATTTGGAATGTAACTCTCTTATTTTTTTTAATAATATTATATTTGTTTGAAAAGGGAGAAAATTTATGAAGAAAAAGATTTTTACAAGTAGCTATCTAGGATTAGAATCATATTTAGTTGAAGTAGAAGTTGATATTTCAAGAGGTTTACCTATGTTTTCAATAGTTGGTATGGGAGATACTGCTATACTTGAAAGTAAGTTTAGAGTGAAAGCGGCTTTAAAAAATTCTAATTATGAGATAGTACCTCAAAAGATAGTTATTAATTTATCCCCAGCAGGCATTAAAAAAGAAGGAGCACAGTTTGATTTACCAATAGCTTTGGGTATAATTTTAGAGATGAAACTTTTAAAAGATAAAAGAGATATATTTAAAAACTATCTTTTTGTTGGAGAATTATCTTTAGATGGAGAAGTAAAAGGTGTGAGTGGAACAATAAATAGTGTAATTCTTGCTAAGGAAAAAGGTTTTAAAGGAATAGTAGTTCCTTATGAAAATAGAAATGAAGCAAGTTTGATAGATGGTGTAGATATAGTTGCTGTTAAAAATATATCTGATGTTATAAATTTTATAGAAAATGGTATTAAGTTAGAATTTGAAAAAATAAATTTAGTTAAAACAGAGGAAGATATTTTAGATTTTTCTGATATTAAAGGTCAATATTTTGCAAAAAGAGCAATGGAAATTTCAGCAGCAGGAGGGCATAATATACTTTTAATAGGTAGTCCAGGTTCAGGAAAATCTATGCTTGCTAAAAGAATGATAGGTATACTTCCAGAAATGACTGAAAGTGAGATTATTGAAAGTACAAAAATATATAGTGTTGCAGGAGAATTATCTGAAAAAAATCCTATAATATCAAAAAGACCTATGAGGATGCCACATCATAGTACAACACTTGCAGCTATGGTAGGTGGTGGGAAGAAAGTTCTACCAGGTGAAATCAGCTTGGCAAGTAATGGAATTTTAATACTTGATGAAATGAGTGAGTTTAAACATTCTGTCTTAGAAGCATTAAGACAGCCTTTGGAAGATGGTTATGTAAGTATAACAAGAGCTATGTATAGAGTAGAATTTAGAAGTAATTTTATTTTAGTTGGAACAAGTAATCCTTGTGGGTGTGTATAAAAATGAAGAGAGTGGGAAAAACTCTTTCACCACTCTCATTTTATTATATCTTTATAGTTTTCTTTAATCTTTCTAAATAATGGTCCATTAAAAGCTACACTATATTGCTCATTATGACATAGAATAGGATAATCAATTTCATATTTACTAATTACTTTTTCTAACTCTTCTTTAGAACCAATTAATTTACAAAATTTTTTATGAACTTCTATTTTAAAATTTTTAATATCATCTAAGTTATATTCTATATCAAAGGTATCAAGTAATAGGTATTTTATATTTTCATTAATAACAGTATCAAAACCACTTCTTAACATTCGGTATAAATAATTTCTTTTTAAACCTAATTTTATACCATATTCATAAATTGAAGAGCCTGTTTTCCATATTTTATAAACTGCTTTTTTTTCTTTATATTTATCAATTTCATATTCAAAATCTTGTAGACAATCTTCATAGGTATATCCTACTTCTTTCTCAAGATTTATTTTTGTGTATATATGATATATCCATACATTACTATTTCTTTTTAATCTATTGAAATAAGGTTTTCCAAGCCTTTTTATAATTTCGTCTTCTCCTATTGTATTCATTAATTTATCAAATAATATACTCATTATTATACCCCTAAATATTAAAATAAATTTCATATTCAAAATCATTTATGAATTGAACTTTATTAATTATTGTATGTAAATATTTTTGCATTTTTTCAAAAGATGGTTTTGTTTTTAATTTTTCTATGACTAGTTTTAAGCTGTTAATACTTTTTCTTTGATTTTCCTCTTCAGTGATATTTTTATTTAAAATTATTATTTTACTTTCTAACAATTTAATTTTTTTATCTATTACAGCTTTTCTTTCTAAATAATCATCTTTTTCTAGTTGGTCATTTACATATAAATCAGTTATTTTTTTTAATTTTTCTTGTTCTATTCCTAAATCATCACTATATTTTTTTAATTCAATCTCTTTCAGTTTTTTCCCTTTTTCAATATCTACCTTTGAAATATCAAAATTTAAAATATCATTTATAACATCTTTTTCAATTTCTGCTGCTAGAATATTCTTTTTAGGGCAGAATTTTTGGTCAACTAGTTTTCCATGAAGACCACATCTATAATAACGATAATGGTTAGTAGTTTCTGCACCATACATATTATGTCCATTGTAACATTTTATCAATCCATAAAGTAGATACTCTTTTTGTTTATTTTTACTCCGTAAATGCCATTTATCTACACTTTCATTTAACATCTTTTGGACTGTATAAAATGCTTCTTCATCAATTATTGGGAGATGAGCATTTGGAATATATTTTATATTTTCTGGGTCTGCATAAACAACCTTTCCATCGTTATTAACTATTCTAGTACCATAAACTTTTGTGCCAATATAAGTAGGAGAAGCTAATATTCTTCTAACTGTAGTTAATCTAATATCATAATTTCTTGATAAATCTGATAAAGAAACTCCTAATATAAAATCATTAAAAAGCTTTTTTACAATCTTAGATTTTTCAGGATTTGGAACTAATTCTTTATTTATTAAATCATACCCATATGGAGCAACTCCACCAGTATGATTTCCATTTCTTGCTTTTGTATCCAGAGTATTTTTGACCCTTTGTTTTAAATTATCTCTTTCTAGTTCTGCAAATAAACCAGTCATTAAAATCATTGCTTTTCCCATAGGAGTAGCAGTATCTATATTTTGAATTACAGCAATAATAACAATATCATTACTTTTTACAGTTTCAATAATATTGATTAGAGTTTTTATTTTTCTTGATAATCTTGATAGTTCAGTAACAATCAAAACATCAATTTCTTTATTATTAATTTTTTCCATTAATTGAGAAAGCCCTTTTCTTCCATCATCTGCACCAGAGGCTATGTCACTTATAACTTCTGCTGTGTCAGAGTTAAATCCTTTAAATTGTAAATATTGTTTACATCTTTCTATTTGATTTTCTATTGATTCATCACCTTGCATATCAGTAGAAACTCTTACATAAATTGCTATTCTTTGATTATCCATTAATAACCCCCTTTTTAAATTATTATTTATAAGTCTTGCATTAAGCAGATTTTTCAGTTTTATTCTCTTCTTCTAAAAGTAACTCTAATTTTTTTATAGCTTCTTCTAAATTTAAAAATATAATTCCAGTACACTTCATAAAGTACACCTCCTTTTGTTTTTATATAGTTGTATTATTTACTAGATTTATAATATATAATCAAAATTAAGAATCCTGTAAGTAATCAACAAAGTTAAGTATTTTAAAATCTTCATCATTAAATATAAAATCTTCAAATTTTATTTTGTCCATAGGAACATTTGTTCCTATGGCATTAAATAAAATAGTAGATAGTCCATATTTATAGAAATCAGGAATCCCTCTAAAAGAAAATTTTTCATTATCAAAATTAATATTTCTATCTATACAATATTCCATACTTTGTAGTATTGAATAATTAAACTCTTCATCAGTTTTATTCTCTTCATTTCTACTTTTATTTAGAGGGTCTAAATATATTCTTTTATCAGGAGTAATATCTCCTGCTTTTTGAATTAGAATAGTTTTTGTTATCTCAATAATAGGAGATATAAAGTTATTCATATTATTTTGATAAAAATCATATTCTTTCTGATTTTCATCAATTCCAAAACCAGTTAAGGCTATTTTATAGATATTATTTTCTTCTTTTGGTTTTATAAGTAGTCTATTAGTAGTGAAAACTAAATAATTAATATCATTAGTATCATAACCAAGTACTTCTATAATTAGTCTAGCAGATTTCTCATTAAAAGGATTGTAGACTTTTTCATCAATAAGTAATGACCTAAAAAATTTTAATAGTTCAAACCAACCTCTAATAAACCAATCTGGTACTTTTTCATTTGGATATAGTAAAGTAGTTATAGCATTTAAGAAAGAGTTATAAATCTTTTCTTCCCTTTCAGAACTAATTTCCATATCAGTTGTAATATAGTTTCTTTCTTTTAAATTTTCTCTTAAATTTTTTAATATATCATTTAAGGAAAACTCTTCAGAAGCTATATTTTTATAGTAATTCATTTCTCCAAATAGCTTTTTATTGTGTGGTAGTAATAAAGGTACTCTATCTAGGAATCCTTTATCTCTGTATCTTTTAGGAATAGAATCTTTGCAAGAAATAAGGTCAGATAAATTATTAGGTTGATTATAATCATTACCTGTAAATATAGGAGATATATTAATTTCTTTATTCTCTTTTTTACATTTTTTAAAATAGCCACTTTCAAGAGTATCTTTTAAAATACCTATTGATGACTGACTACCTTCATCATCATCACAAATTTCTTCAACTAATACAGCCTTTTCATCAAATATACATTCAGTATCGTTTGGTGTAGCTCTACCATCTCCAATAAGTAATGCAGGAGTAATCATACTACCTGAATATTTTGGGAAAATATCTTTTAGATATTCAGTATAAATATAGGATTTACCAGTACCATTTTCTCCAATTAAAAATATTCCTTTATTTACCACTAAATATTCAGAAACTTTTAATAGATGAGTTATTAAACTGATGAATGTATTTTCCTTAGTTACTCCACTAATCTTTAAAATAATTTCTATTTTTTCATTTAATTTTTTCTCAGTCATAGTTGTGAAAAACTTTTCCATTTAGACCTCTCCTTTAATAGCATTAATTCTTCAATAGTATTTATTTCATTCCCTTTGAATAAATAAGGCGACTTTCCAAAGAATAAATTTATTGCAGATATTTTTACTCCTCTTATTTCATTATTATAATCATTTAAAGACTCTTTGAGAGAACATAGTAAAGAATATTTGTCTAACTCACTACAATAAAGAAAGTCTTGTAATTTTATTCTTTCAACAAAATTAAATTCTAATTCTTTTTTTACATCTTTTATAAATTTATATAATTTCTTTATAGACGCTATAATAGGTTTTTCAATTTCTCTAATTTCAAAAATACTATAATTATCTGAATGATAGTATTTTTTTATAATTAGCTCTTCATCACCTGTTATATTTATCTTATGATTACAAATTAAATAAAAATTATTTTCATAATTAATAATATGTGAATTATTTATATTTATATAATTAAAGCCACATAATTTACACCACTTTTTTAAAGTCATTGAAATATCTTTATTTATATTTTCTTTTGTAAACTCATACATATTATTTTCTTTTTTTTCTAAGATATTAGTTAAATTACTAATTAATTCAAATCTTTCATCTTTATACATAATATCCTCCTAATATTTCTTTTTTTCTTATACAGCTATATAATATAAATAATAAAGTTTGTACAATCTTTATGGTGGTATATTACTACAAGAAAATTATTTTTTATAGGTGGAAAACAAAAGTGGAAAAAAAAGAAAGGGGATAGAAGTGGATAATAGGGCATATCAGAAAAAATATTTAGAAAAACTTTTAATAGAAGAAGGTTTTTTTAAAATAAAAAAAGTTAAATTAACAGAAAAAGAGAAACAATTCAAAAAAAAATATAAAATAGCTGAATATCCAGAAAAAATGGTAGATGATTTCCTTAATTTTCTAATTGATTTAAAGGGAGATGTAGAAATAAGTAAATTAGTAATAAAGGACTATATAGAAAATAAGGAAGTTAAAGATAAAAATAGAATGCTTTATAGTAGTTTATTAAAAGGAAATTTAGATACTAATATATATAATTTTTTAGCTGTATTACTTGAAAAAATTAAAAGTATCAATTCTGGAGAAAAACTTATAGAAAAATTTATTTTAAGTACTTATTCTGAAAATGAAGCTTTAGAAAATATTATAAAAAATATAAGACCAAAAATAAGACGTTTAAAATTATTAAATATAGATATTGAGGATAGATTTAAAAAAATATCATATGAAGAAAAAATAAGGATAATAAAAGAAGACTTTGACTATTGGTTAAGGAAGTTTAGGTTAAATAGTGAATCTTGGATAGATAGATTATTTTTTGAGAGAGTGTATCAAATATCCTATTATGATGCTTTTGTCCAATTAATAATTTATGACATTCTTCATAGTACAATTCCATTAAAAAAAAGAGAAATTGCATATAATCAAATATTAAATTTTTTAAATAATTTTTTGAAGGATAGTAAAGAACTATTGAAAATTCAAATAAAATCATCTTTAATTTTTATAGATTTTTTTAAATTTATTATTTTACGAGAAACTTTATTAAGAGATAAAAATAATTTAGAAATAGCTAAGTCAATAGAAAAAAAATTTTTTGATAAAATAATTCCCTTAGATAAAAGTACTTTATTTAAAAATATAATTTTTAAAAAATTAGAAAAATTTGATGAAGGAAAAATAGAAAATGAGAATATTAATTGTGTTGATTTCATTGAAATAAATAATATTCGTAAAAAGATGGATTCTAAGACAGGAATTATAAAATTAAATGAATGTAGAGAATTTATAGAGGGATACAAACTAATAGAAAGTGATATATCTGAAATTTTATATAATACAAGACATTCAAAAAATAGTTTAAAAGATATATATAATAAATCAGAAATAATTGCAAAAAAATTTCCCTCTTTAACTCAGGAAAGTTTACAATTTAAAAGAGCTTTAATTCGTAATATAGAAAATGATAAAACTAAAATATTTGGAAAACGATTAAAAACTTTGGTTTTTAATGATAAATACAAAGAGTTATTTAAAACTGAAACTATTCAAAATAATATAAGAATAAGAATAACCAAAGGGCTATATGAAGAAAAAGGAATTCTTCAGAGCTTTTTAAGAAGCAATGAGCTAGAAGAAAAAATAAATAAAATTCTTATTAATATATATTCTATAAAAGATGAAAATTTGCGATATAAATATATGTCAATATTTGTAGAAAAATTTTTTGGGATGATAATAGAAATTAATAAAAATAATAAAGTAGTATTTTTTGATATACCAACAGAAAAATTTGAAATTGATAAAAATAAAATTCTTGAAAATATACAAAAAAATAGCAAAATCTTATGGGAAAATTATTTAAAAGAAATAAATAATTAAAAAATACAAAACTATGTAAAATGAGAATTTTTTTATAATTCTCATTTTACAATAAATAAACTTTTTTATAACTAACATTTCTTCCAATTTTAATTTTTTTAATTAAGTCTAAATCTTGTAATTCTTTTAAATAAATAATTGCACTTGTACTTTTTACTCCTAGATGGTTTTGAATCATAATATTAGTAATTTCAGAATATGTATTAAATAAATCTAAAATTTTTTTATGTTGTTTTTTAATTTTCTTATTATATAATAAAAAATCAATTTTAGGTAAAATTACTTTGAATACTCCACCTATTGATATTATTTCAGGAGAAATATCATATTTCTTATATTCATTTATTACCATACTTAAACCATTACCATATGCTTTAACTAATCCCAATATTTTAAATATTTTCATTAAATTAATATTTCTAGGTTCAGATATTCCTAGTTTAATTCCTTCAACTGTTAAATCTCCTATCAATCCACCTAATGAAGTAAGTTCTATTTTATCTTTAAAAATATGAAGTACAGTATCTCCTTTATATTTATAATCTCTATGAACTATTGAGTTTATAAGTACCTCTAAAATAACTTTTAAAGGATAAAATTTATTTAATTCTAGTTCTATTAAGTAATTTTTAATTTTATAGTATTGAGATAAGATAGAACCATTAAAGGAATTTTCAATTATGTTAGTATTATGAGCAATTATTTTAATATTATAATTACAGTTATCAGACAAAAGAATTCCTATATCTGTTATATTACCTTTCAAGTCTATTAATTCAAATTCTCTTATCTTATCATCATTTAAGATAATTCCTAATTTTTCAAATTCTTCTCTTAATATTTTAAATGAATATTTCATAAAAACCTCCATAGAATAATATCATAAATTATATCATAATTTTATATAAAATATGATAATATTTATTTTAAAATTTTCTCTTGACAAAGTATAAAATTTTGATTAAAATTGACTAGTCAATTTTAATCAAAAAATAATAAATTATATTTTAATATTTAAAAATTTTTTAAATATTATCACCATATTATCATAAAAACTATTTAAGAGAATCTTGATTTTTAATATAATCTTTAATTTTATGTAATATAGAATATACATCTAAAATAATAACTTTATTTTCTTTTTCATATTCTTTAAGGATTTTTCTGACTTTTGTTATAGCATTTTCTCTAGTGTTTATATTATCTATACTAATCTTCAAGGCTTTCTTTATTATTTCATAATCATAAAGATTTTTAATATTTTTTAAAATGAAAGTTTCATAATTAAAATTTTTTACAGTTTTTTCTTTATCTAATCTATCAGCCAATTCTTTTGCCCATTGATTGTATAACTCCTCTATAATTGTAAAATCTAAAATATTATCTAAAATATATTTTTTATATTCAGGATAATATTTTCCTAATATATCAAAATTTTTAAAGCCTTGAATACTAAAATTATTTCTTAAATTTATTCTTTTTGAAACTTCTAATCTCATTCTTTTTTCAAGGTCTGGGTATTTTTGAACGACTTTTATAAATACATCTTTTTTAAGTTTTCCTTCAAGATTCTTATATTGATTATAAATTTCTAATTTGTTACTACAATCTTTTCTACTACTACCATTAGAGGAATATATAAGAGTTTGTATCTCATCAGTTATTAAATCTATAAAAGCTCGTGAATGAGCTTTCTTCTTCTTTAAATCATAAACATGTGCAAATATATAAAAGATATTTCTATAATGACTAAAGACTGTATCTGCATAAAAAGTAAATGGAATATCAACTCTTGAAAGTTTTATCCCAGCTATAAACTCTTTCCATTTATTATCTTCAAGTATTTCTTGACAAAAATATTTTTGAACTTCAAAGCATTCTCTTCTACTTCTAATTAAATAAACATTAGTTCCTGAAAAATATCTTGGATAAGATATTTTTAAAACAAGATTCCCTTTTCTTGAAAATTCAATTATATCTATGAATCTATATCCAAAAGGACTTATTAAAGAAGAAATATCTTCTCTTAAAATTTGTAATTTAGAAATATCAATATTATTTAATATTAAACTTATTTCTATAGTATCCATATTTTTTACCTCCTAAAATAATTAATAAATTCTAATAATTTCAGTTAGCACTCATATTCGCCTTTGGCTCATTTCGTGCTAACTTATAATAAAGTATTAAAATTTATCTATTTTTAATAAATTTTTATTTATACAAAAAATAGTAACCCCTTAACTTATAGGGGTATTAGTTAGAATGTACCTGTATTTTTTCATAAAAAAATAGAGGGATTACCTCTATTTTAAAGATTAATCTTTTTTATAATTATTTGATTTTTAGATTTATCATAATGAATATCCACTTCCCTATTATTTTCTGTAATTCCCATATCTTCAATCATTTTTTTATTAATTGAAATTCCATATTGCTCAGCAGTCTTATATTTAGCTTTTCTATATGATAGCCTTTTCTTCATGTTCTTACCTCCTAATGTATATGTACATCATATTGTTAATAAAATCCAAATATAAAAAAATTGTACTCATACTATATGAATACAATTTTTAAAAAGAAGTGAAAAATTTAATTTCCTCTGTATCTAAATGGTTTCATAGCCTCTTTATTTTTAAATGTACTTCCATCTGCATACCAAGTATCAACTTCATTACACATAACATAATATCCACCATCTTTAGCTTTTTTATATTTAAAAATAAATGAAAATCCAACTAATAAATTCCCCTTTTCATCATATGCTACATATCCTAAACCTATTTCATTTTTATTATATCTTGCCATATACACATCTTTTTCTTTTTTAGAAAACAGATATTCACCAATATCATAAAATGAAGTTCCAAATAACTCTTTACCCATATTTCTAAAGAAAGTAGTTTCATCACCTTGAAATATATATATTTTTTGATTATTTTCAGGCTCAATATAACTATCTTGTGCTTTATTTATATATGCTATTATATCATATGGAACATATACTGATGGATTAGGACCTTTTATTGCAGTTTGTTCTTCATAAGTTTCTTTGATATAATTGTTAAGGACAGTATCTATATCTTTATCAAGGGATTTCCTAGCTTCTTCGTATGATATTCCCCTTTCTCTAGCTCTTTTTTTGATACTATCGTTATAATCAGAATAACTAACTCCACTTAAAATCATCATTAATAAAATTAATAAAATATATATTTTTTTCATGTTAAAATTTCTCCTTATTTAAGAATTATTTATTATTATCCATATACTCTTTTAAATCATAAATTGTAAGAGTGTTTCCTCCATTGATAAAAACTAATGGTGTGTATGTTATTTTTACTATATCATCTTCAAAGTGGCTCATCATATAATCAAGTTCTCCTTTTGGTAATGAATGATATTTTTTTAATAACTCTTGAGGAGCAATATTTTCTATATAATATTTAAAATCTTCAGAAATTTCTAAGGGTAATATAGTATCACCATTGATACCAAATGCGATTCTTAATTTTATATGAGTCTGATTATCAACTTCCCATAAAATATCACAATTACCTATGCCAAGTGAAGTATAATATATAATATTTACTTTATGTCCTTTTGATTGAGAATCCATATATTTAACTATATCAGCAATAGAAATATCATCATATACAGTATTTAAACACTTTTCAAGAACTTTAATGTCTTTTTCAGTAGGTTTTATAATATTTTCAGAAGTAGAAGAATTAAAAGTACCTTCTATTTCATGGATTTCACCAATATTATTGAAAGATATTAAATTTGAATAGTCTTTATTTGTAACACTAACTTTTGTATTTTTAGAGACTGTAAGTTTATAAGTATATTTTTTATCCTTACCACAAGCAATAATAAAAATAACAACTAGTAATAGTATTAATAATTTAAAAATTTTTTTCATTAAAATCACTCCCTATAAAATATATTTAAAATAACCAATAAAGCAGACGAAATAATAAGATAAATAATACCATAGTCATAATTAATTCACCTATTTGATTTGGATTTTTTAGAATAATAATTATTAAAAGTATAATTAAAAATATTTTCATAAAACTCACCTTTAATCTAAGCTAAATAATAAAAGTTTAATAATATTTATCTTTTATTTTTTCAAGTATTTCTCTATTCTCACTATAATTTTCCATTAAGAAAACTGCTAATTCTTCACGGTTTATTATATCAGATTCATAATTTCTTAATTTACCATAATAAGTTATAAATTTTAAATCTTTGATAACAAAATATTCACCATTAAGAAAAGAATTTTTTATTTCAAAATCATAAGATAATGCCTTATATGGTACAGGTCCATCTAGTTCACCATATCCACCTAAATCATGCCAACATACAAGCATTCTAAAAGAGTTTTTAGAGGTTTGTTTAAAATAAGTTTCAATACTTCCATCAGGTAACTGAGTTTGCATTCCTTCTAAAAATAAATAAAATATTTCTTTTCCAGTAAAATCACAATTTAAATCAAGTAAAGGTTTTTCACTTTTGATAATTTCTAAAACATCATCTGTCATTTCACTATTATTATAATTCCTAGCAATATCACTCAATATACTATTCTTATAATATTTTCTATCTCCAGAAAATCCACTTCCTACATGACCACTTCTTGGACTGTACTTATTATTAGTATAGTATCCGAAACAGGATATTCCTAAAACTAACATCAAAAATACTACTAACAATTTTTTCATTTAAAATCTCTCCCTTTTTTTAATATTTTTTAATCTAAATTATAATATTTAATTTAGACTTTTTAATAAAATGAATATTAACTAATAACTCTTATTTGACTCACATAAAATTCTTTTTTATGAATCATTATTTTTAGATAATCTGTATTAAGACATCTAAAAATTTTTTCTACTTTCCCCTCTATTATTTCTGAAAGACTATCAATCTTTATAACCTTTTGGTCTTTATACGAGGAATGTAGAAAATTTACTTTTTCCTTAAATAAGTGAGTTTCTCTTAAAAATGGAGGTAATATAGCATAAGCTAAAAAGACCTCTCTTAATAAATCAGAATCACTAAGTTCTTTTACTCTTCTTGATAATTCGCTAAAAAGTCTTTGATTGTCTTTATGAATATTGAATTGTAGATAATCATTTTCTTCAAATATCATATCTTCCTGATATTTTAAACAAAATCTCAGTGAAAATTTCAGAAGAATCTGATTACATAAATTATCTTTTGATATTTTAAAAAATGAGCAATCTTTTTCTAATATCTCTAATAAGAATACTGGAACTAATACTTTCTTTTTCATTAAATTTTAATCACCCCAATTTTAAAATAATCATTTTAATTTTATAACTTTATGTATTTTTTTTAAATACATATTATTTTTTTAAATTTAGTTCTTAAAAAGGAACTTTTAATATAAAATTTAGTTCCATTTTAAAAATAGAAGCCACTTAAATTAATAAGTAGCTTCTAAAGTTTTATTAAATTTTTAATAATAATCTATTATTTAAAAAGATAGTAATAATTGAATATAAAATTTTTATTTATATTTTATATAATTATGCTATTAGAGTAGCACAAGCCTGAGCTATATTTTTATCTTGTGCTTTATCCTTTAAATACTTAATATATTTTATATCTCTTCTATATATTTCATCAAGAGTTAGACCTTTATATTTTCCAAAGTTTATTATAATACTATAAGGATTTTCCTCAACTTTATTTTCAGTAGTTTCAATTCTTCTTTCTTTTGACTTATTTTCATTTAATTCAAGAGTAGGCTCATCTACAAATATATAACCTTTCCCTTGCTGTTTTATAGGAAACCAATTATTTTTAGCATTATATAAATATCTTCCTATTCCAAAGCCACTACTAGCAACCCTTTTAAAAGCATTTGATATTCCACCTTTTATTGATTCAAAATCTGTCATTGGAGCACCATCTTCTTTCGTAATCCACTCATCATTAATTTTAACTGACAAGGAACATATAAAACCAGCTCCCACTTCTTTATATCTTGTAGTCCAACCATTAACACCAAATAAATCATCTAAACGATTCTGAATTGCCCTAGCTTGTACATATGCAAGTGCTAATCCCATAGTTTTATCACTATTTGTAGCTCCAACTCTAAATTCAAGCTCATCTTTTGAAAATGGTTCTCTTAATTTTTCTAATAAATTATTCATACTAACTCCTCTCTTATTTTTAAAGTGCTTTTATAATTTCTTCTATCCCTTTTTTATCTTCACTACCATATATTATTTTTTCCATAACTTTAAGTACCTTTGAAAATGATTTTTCTAAGTCTATTCCTTTTCTAAAAGTAGATAAATATTTATATTGCCCTGATACATCTAAATCAAAATGAGTTCCTAATATTAAAGCTCCTATTTCAGCTTCAGTTTCTTCTTGAGAAACAGTTAAAGATTTTTTATTTCCTAAATTAAAATGACAGTTATAATGTATAAATTCATGTACCATTGTAGCTGCCATATCAATTCTATTACTTAATTTCTTAATAAATATAGTCTTACCATCAGTTTCTCCCATAACCTTATCATCATAAAAAGTTTTCTTTAATTCTATAGGAGCATATTGCTCTATACATTTTTTAACTGCTCTATAAAACTTCATAGGAGTATATTTAAAGTCTTCACTTATTTTCATTTCAATATTTATCTCAGGAAACTTAACTGCATTTTCAGTAGCTTCTACTTGTGATTTATCAAATACATTTACATATTTATAACCATACACATCTTCTTCTACTTCTTTTCTGTCATTTATAATATTTCTTACTAATGGAATAAGAATTTGTATTGCTTTAGCTCCCTTTTTAACCTTGTATCCTAGTTCTCCCCATTTTCTAAAACCTGCAACAAATGTTGCTAGTGGATTTTGTTTATAAATTAATATGGTATTTCTAATACTGTAATTATAGAAATTAGCTTTTCTAAATTCAATAAATGCTTTTAGTTCATCTGAGTTCTTTAAAAAATCTTCTATCTTTGAATTGATTCCTAATTTTAGTGCTTCCATTTTATTATTCATAATTTATTGTCTCCTTTATCTTATTTGTAATGAATATCCAGTTACTATTCTTGCTCCATTAAGTTCACCATTTTTCTTTATATAGGCTGCTATTTTTTCTTTATCTGGAGTTACTTCTTCTTTTACTCTGATAAATTCACTAGGTAAAAGTGTCATATCATATACATCTACTTTTGTTGAATTTCTTATACCATAACTTCCTAAATCAGTTTCTATTTTCTTCTTATCTAAATACTGCATAATATTTATTAAATATTCTTTTAATTTCTTAACCTTATTTATTTTTGACTTAGACAGATTATCAAGTCTATCTGCTTCATCTTTGGCTATTTTACTATCTAACTCAAGATTACGAATATATTTAAGAATGGAAGAACTCTTATTATTCAATTCTTCTTTTAAAAATTCCATTACATAATCATAGTTTTCTTTATCACTTTCTGTACCTTCTGATTCTAAGAATATATCTAGTGTATCTTCCATAGCCCCTATAATTTCATATGCTTTCATTCTGAATCCTCCCTTATTATTTGTCATTTGTTAAATCATCAATGGCTTTTATAGTCATACTTACTAACATTGCAATTTTTACTACTGTACTTAGCATAATTAAAACCTCCTCTCTGTTTTTTATATAATAAAACTGACTCACATATTGTGAGCCAGTAATTTTTAAAGTTTTTTATTGAGTTAATTGACATATATTCTTATTAAGAGTAAACTCTAAGAGATATTATTTATTTCTGTGTAATATCTTTTTTTCACTTAATTCATTTTTTTTCGCAACTGTGTCCTTGTGGGAATCTATATGAGGGAAATTGTAAATGCTCAGCCACAGAAATAGAAAGATATACTAAAAAATTATCTGGTCCTATTTTAGATAGAATAGATTTAGTTATACAAATGAAAAGATTGAGTGAAGAAGAATTAGTAAATGATAAAAAGGAAGAAAGTTCAGCTAATATAAGGAAAAGAGTTATAAAAGCTAGAAAAATTCAAACTAAAAGATATGGAGAAGCTAAAACTAATTCAAAAATGAGTCAGGAAGAATTGAAAAAATATTGTATAATAAAAGAAGAAGATAAAAGATTTTTAATATCTGCCTTAGAAAATTTACAAATTTCTGCAAGAGTCTATGATAAAATTTTAAAAATAGCAAGAACAATAGCAGATTTAGCAGGAGAGAAAGAAATAAGTAGAAAACACTTATTAGAAGCAATCTCATTTAAAAATAATAGAAAATAGATTTTTACTAGGTACTTAAATTTTCTTTGAAGAAATTTTTATTAGTTTTCTAATTTATATATAACGATTACTTGCCAGCCTATAATGTTTCTCGAGCTCCAAAATGCTCTTTCAACATT
>ERZ773008.574-NODE-574-length-27075-cov-3.778460_pt1 | contig 27075 bp, 22 predicted proteins | sample MGYA00580664_ERZ773008 | MGnify/ENA primary metagenome ERZ773008 (study PRJEB29015, sample SAMEA2738016) | human oral metagenome | biome: human oral; feature: human-associated habitat; material: dental | place: China | collected 2048 ... | reverse complement strand
GGTGGCTGCAACATCCTTAGAGGTCACGATAATGTTCAGGGCGCTACCGATATGTGCAATCTCTCCGATAGCTTGCCTGCGTATTACGGGCTAGCCGATAACGCTTGGAAGCACTTCTGCAAGGGCTGGGGCGTAGATTACGAGCAGTTTATTAAAAGATTTGCCGTCTCTACTAAGCAGCCGCACGAAAAGCAGGGTGAAAAAGTGCCTGGTACGAATTTTACCGAGTATTTCCACTACGATCCGAGCATCGAGCAAGATACGATAAATTGGCGCAACGAAAAGGGCTTTTCGCTATCTAAATGGTGGCAGGGCGTTTTGAAAAACGAGCCCGTTTTAAGTAGTGGCAATGTCCGCGTTCTTTGGGTGCAAGGCACAGGAATTACTTCTATGGCTCACGTTCGAGAGACTCAAGAAGCATTAGGTAAGATCGATATGCTGGTAGTCGCCGAGCCGTTCTTAAACGAAGTAGCGATTCTAAACGATAGACCGGATGGAATTTATGTTTTGCCGGTAGCTACGCAGTTTGAGAGCGAAGGCCATCTAAGCGCTACAAACCGCAGCGGCCAGTGGAGAACTCAGATTGTTAAGCCTCTATTTGAGAGCAAAGAGGATCAGGAGGTAATGTTTTTATTCGCGAAAAAATTCGGCTTTTACGACGAATACGTTCGCGGCATGAAGATGGGCATCGTTGATGGCGAGCTTAAGCAGGTTAAAGACGATTTTGTTTGGCCTGACGACGCTACCGATGAGATTGCACGCAATACTCAAAGTATTGGAAATAACGGACGCACCGCAGCTAGATTTCGCAGACAGCAGAAAAACTGGCATCTATTTGATCCCGATACTTTGCGCGGCATAGGCGGAGAAGTAGAGGGCGAATACTACGGGCTTCCATGGCCTTGCTGGGATACGCAACACCCGGGCACGCCGATTCTTTACGACGTAACTAAGCCTTATGCCGACGGCGGTATGGGATTTAGAAACCGCTTCGGCTTAGAGCACGACGGCGTTTCGCAGCTAGCCGACGAGAGCATTACACTTCCGGGATCAAAAATTCAAGGCGGTCATGCAGAGATTACCAAGGCAAATATCGAGCAGGTTTTAGGCATCACGCTAAGCGAGGATGAAAAAGCCAAGATGGGGCCTACATGGAGCACAGATTATAGTGGCATTATCGCTAAAAAATGCCGCGAGTTTGGAATTTGCCCTTGCGGAAACGCAAGAGCAAGAGCGAAGGTTTGGCAGTTTGCGGATCAAATTCCAAAGCATCGCGAACCGATCCACTCGCCTAGATGGGATTTGGTGGAGAAATATCCGACCTTTGCGGATCAAAAACGAAATTTCCGCGTCTTTACGAGATTTATTTCCGAGCAGAAAAAGCAGGATTGGAGCAAGGACTTCCCTACTATCGTAAGCTCGTTAAGGCTCGTAAATTTAAGCGGTGCGGGCATGATTGAGCGAACGAGCAAGTATCTTTCGGCGATTACTCCGGAGATGTTTGCGCACGTAAATCCTAAGCTTGCCGCTGATAAAGGTATCAAAGACGGCGAGATGATGTGGATTCATTCGCCGCAAGGCACGAAGATCAAAGTCAAGTGCATCTATTCGCACGCCGTAACGCCTGATCGTATTGTTATGCCGTATAACTTCGCGGGAATTTTCCAGGGCGAGGATCTAAGCGAGCGCTATCCTGAGGGCACTAAGCCATATATCAGAGGCGAGAGCTCAAATACGATTACCAACTACGGCTTTGACATAAATACGCAAATTTCGGAATTTAACGCCGGTCTTTGCAGACTAGAAAGAGCATAAGGAGATAAAATGCCGGCAAGATTAAAATTTTACGTCGACGTCGAGCGTTGCATCGCTTGCTATGGTTGCCAGGTAGCCTGCAGCTCGGCGCACGAGGTTCCCGTGCAGATCAATAGGCGCAAGGTTATCACTTTAAACGAGGGCATAGAGGGGCAGGAGGTTTCAAGCTCTATTGCTTGCCAACACTGCACCGATGCGCCTTGCGCGCAGGTTTGCCCGGTTCAATGCTTCTATATCAGAACCGACGGCGTCGTTTTACACGACAAAGATAAATGTATCGGCTGCGGATACTGCCTCTACGCGTGTCCGTTCGGCGCTCCGCAATTCCCTAGAGACGGAGCTTTCGGTATCAAAGGCGCGATGGATAAGTGCACTATGTGCGCGGGCGGACCGGAGCCTACGTTTTCGCACGAAGAGCTGCATAAATACGGCCAAAACCGCATCGCAGAGGGCAAGGTTCCGATGTGTGCGGCGATCTGCTGCACGAACGCTCTAATCGTGGGCGACGCGAGCAGAGTTTCGGAGGTTTATCGCAAGCGCGTACTTACGCGCGGCGTGAGCCTATAAGATTATGGAATTTTAAACGCCTCCGGTTTAAAATTTCGCCTCTTTTTGTAGAAAATTTCAACCGAGCGACGGCTTTAAATTTAGCGGTCGCTCGGCGCGAAATTTTATTTGAAATTCTCCGCTCCCGCGTATCGATAGTTAGATTATTTCAAAAAATAGCTTCTTGCTGACATTAAAATTTTAAATTTATGCTACAATCACTCAAATTTAGGATTTGAAATCTTAAGCGAAAGGATCCGTCTTGAAAAATAAAATTTCACTTTTTTTGGTCATTTCGGCGTTTTTGATTTTTACGGGCTGCTCTAAAAATGTGCCCGTAAATAGCGGTATCGTGCGCACTTCCGAGCCGCTTCACATTATGGAATTTCCGCAGGATAAGCTCATAAGCGTAAATTTCACCAATACCTCTACGACGGATTCAAATTTAACCCAAGTAGTGATCCAGCATCTGCGTGCGGACGGATTTAAGGTCGTAAATAAAAGTGCGGCGAACGTCCAAATCGGCGGCAATCTAAACTACTTCCGCAAGGCGGATTTTTCGCGCAGATCGTGGGATAATCCGAGATTTAGCTTCGGTATGGGATTTGGCAGATATTACAGATATACGGGCGTGGGCGTGGGCTGGGGGATGCCGTTCGGTTATGATCCTTGGGACGACGACGATTATTACAGAGACTACTTCTACGACTCGCAGATTAGCCTCTACATAAGCGTTAAAAACAAAGGTGCGTGGAAGGATTACGTAACTAATCTCAACTACCAAAGCATCAAAAATCCGGGCTCTAAAGACTCGGTAATGGATGCGCTAAATTTTAAAATTTACGAATATATAAGACAACTGATTAAGCAGGGAAGATGATAGTAAAAGAGAATAAAAAGCCCGTAGCGATGACGCTGGCGGGATCGGCGATTTTGGCGCTCGCTAGCGGATATTGCTACTACGCGGGCTTTGGCGGCGCGGCGCTTTTCGCTTCCGTAGTGGCGGCATTTTGCGCGTTTTTTTGCGCGCTTAGACTCGGCGCGAAAAATTATTTGCAGATCGGCGAGGATGCTTTTACGATCGTGCGCGGGGCAAATTCCGAGAGCTTCGAATACAAAGATATCGCAAATTTAGGCACAAAAACCTTCGTCGCGGGCAGAAACAAAACGGAGCTTTTAAATTTTGTATTCAAAAAAATGCCGCAGGCGCAGGACCGCTTTAATTTTTTGCGATTTTACAGCGACACGGAGGCCACGTTACCGGGCTCGTTTGAAATTTCGATCTACGAGCTGAGTAAAATTTTGCGCGAAAAAGCGGGTCTTTCGCAAAGCTCTGAGGAAGAGCAAACCGCCTCAAAAGTTCGCAAGGGCGCTAAAGGTTCTAAAAAAAGCGCGGGTAGCGGTAGAAATTTTAAAACTAAAAACCTCCGCGATGAAAATTCCGATACGCAAAATTCCTACGGCGCACAAAATTTAGGCGCGGAGAATTCCTACGCCGTGCAGAATTCCATCGCACAAAATTCTAATGGCGCCGCTGATTCAAACGGCGCGCAGAATTTGAAGGGCGCTTCAAATTTAAACGAACAAAGCTCCGCCGCACCGAATGGTACCGCTTCCTTAAATAGCGCCAGCGCGGGCGAAAATTTCACAGGCGCCGAGGATTCCGCGCCTAAAATTCTCGCAGGCGATAATGGATCTGACGCTGCGCCTGAAAGTGCGGCAGCGGCTAGCTATGATGCCGTCGATACCGCGATGCGAAACTCCGCCTGCGAAAGTAAAAACAAGTAGAGGCGCGGCTTGAACTCCTTGCCGATCGGAATTTTCTTGCAAGGAGCCGCGCTGATGCTCTCGCTCATCGTTGCTATCGGCGCGCAAAATATCTTCGTCATCTCCCAAGGCCTTGCGAAAAACCACGTCGCGGCTGTTTGCATGGTTTGCGCGCTAAGCGATGCCGTATTTACGGCCGTAGGGATATTTTTAATCGGCGGCGCTCTTAAGCAGGGCTCGCTTCTTACCCAAATTTTAGGCATAGGCGGGATCATATTTCTGCTCTGCTACGCGCTAAGCTCGTTTTTTAGCGCCTATAAGGGCTCGCATTTTGCCAAGATCCAAAACTCGGCAAATAGCCCGCTGGCGCCCGTCGTAGCCAAGGCTCTCGCGGTGACGCTTCTAAATCCGCACGTGTATTTAGACACCGTCGTGGTCGTGGGCTCACTCGGCGCTACGATCGCAGATGCCCAAAAGCCGTGGTTTTACGCGGGAGTTATGTTCGTATCGTTTGCGTGGTTTTTCGGCTTAGGCTACGGTTCAGGGGCGCTTTCGAAGCTTTTTGCAAGCAGCAGAGCATGGCGCATAATCGACGCGCTCGTGGGAGTTTTGATGCTGTATATGGCGTATCTGATCGCGAAGTTTGTCTTTAAAATTTAAAATTTCACGCTAAAATTCCGCATTCTTGATAAAGGATCTATGATGAAAATTGAAATTGAAAGCGGGCTCGAACTAAAAGAGGCCTTGTGGCGCGTAGAGAAAGCTCTGCGACTAGTGACCGACAAGGACGGCAAAATCACATCGAGCGCGACGCTTTACGTGGGCAAACATTCGCTTTTAAATTTACTCGATACCAACCAGATCGAAAATATCCAAAACGCCTATGCGCGCGCCAGGACGGAATTTCGCGCGGAGATGCTGGGCGTGCTGGAGGGCTTTTTATCCCAAGAGGATGCCGAGAAAGATCCGGAATACGCGCTATTTAATCAGCTCTACCAAATGGCGATGACTGCGGGCAGAAAGAGCGATATTTTTATCCATGTCCAAGGCATCAGCGAAAACGAGGTCGTGCTGCGCGTGTATCAACGCTTCGAGCTGGAGGGTGGCGAGACAATCTATTACGCAGGCGGTGAGTTTAGCTACAATCTGGATGAAAATTTCGGTAAAATCTATCGCTACGAAATCTGATTTTAACGCTACGGCGCGAGATCAGGTGTCGCTTCGATCGTAAATATTGCGTCCGCATTATGCTTCTTTGCCGCGAGGACGCATAAATTTAAACCCTAAAAATACGCGGCGAGCTAAATTTAGACAAATTTTCTGCAATGATAGAATTCCGCTCGGTTAAAATTTATCTCAACTTTAAATTTAAAGCTCGTGTAAATTTCGCCGCATTACCGCCAGCGTTTGAGTCTGCCTTTTATGCTTGCCAAAATTTTAAGTCGAGCTCGCATAAAATTTTATTTCTTAGGCACTAAATTTTGTTGTATCGCACTTTTATGCAAAAGAAAAGATAATTAAACGAAGCCGAATTTAACCAAGGCGCGTATATAGGAGGGCGGGCTCAAAGATGATACGCTAGGTGGAGGTTTGCTGCCATTGCTTACTTTAAAAATTTTAAGCATTAATACGTGCAAAATGTAAAAACAAAGAAGTGAAAACGCAATGCTAAGCAGGAAAACTAGGATAATAAGAGCGCTAATGATCGCAAAAGCCGTGTTTGGCAGCTGGTGGGGGGCTGATCGGACTCGTGCCCTTTATCGTGGGCGCCACGGGATTTTGTCTCGCTTGCTACTTTTTAAACCGCTGTTCGCTAAAGCGTTAAATTTAGCCGCGGTATGCGGTTTTGCCGTGCGCCGAGAAAATAAGCGCGATAAATTTAGCGGCGAAGCGAACGAGCTTTAAATTTTAATTCTCCACGCCTCGCCGTGGAATGTTAAATTTAAACTAGCTCTTTAAGGCTTAAAATTTTATCGCGCGATACAAAGCGGTAAATTTAATCTCGTGCCGCCGTCAATCGGCATGCTGCTAACTATGTAAAATTTTAGCACCGTGTCGCTTTCGGCGTTTTTGTTAGAGCTGGCTTGCGCTCCGCGCCCGGCTACAACCAAACTCTATGATTAATCGCACCCCACCTCTTAAAATTCATCTTAAATTTGCTAAAATTGCAGCAAAATTTAAAATTTAAAGGAGCCCAAATGTCAAATATCTTAATCATAGGCGCGGGCGGCGTGAGCCAAGTCGCGACCGTAAAATGCGCGATGAACGCGGACGTTTTTACAAAAATCACCCTTGCAAGCCGCACCAAAAGCAAGTGCGACGCGATCGCTAAATTTATCAAAGACCGCCTAGGCGTGCAGATCGATACCGCCCAGATCGATGCGGACGACACCGATGCGGTCGTAAATTTAATCAAAAAAACGGGCGCCGAGCTACTACTAAACGTCGCGCTACCGTACCAAGACCTAACGCTCATGGACGCGTGCTCTCGCGCCGGCATCCCATACATCGACACCGCAAACTACGAGCACCCGGACACTGCCAAATTTGAATACAAGCTGCAGTGGGCGAAGGACGGCGAGTTTAAAGCTGCAAACACGATGGCGCTGCTAGGAAGCGGCTTTGATCCGGGCGTGACGAACGTATTTTGCGCCTACGCACAGCAAAATCTCTTTGACGAGATCGGCGAGATCGACATCCTAGACTGCAATGCGGGCGATCACGGCTATGCGTTTGCGACGAATTTCAACCCCGAAATCAACCTGCGCGAAGTAAGCGCAAAGGGCCGCTACTGGGAGCGCGGCGAGTGGAAAGAAACCGAGCCGATGGAGATAATGTTCAAATGGGACTACCCCAAAGTGGGCGTCAAAGACAGCTACCTGCTCTACCACGAGGAGCTAGAAAGCCTCGTTAAAAACATCAAAGGGCTAAAGCGAATCCGCTTTTTTATGACCTTCGGGCAGAGCTACCTAACTCATATGAAATGCCTAGAAAACGTCGGCATGCTGCGCATCGACGAGGTAGAACACAACGGCGTAAAAATCGTGCCGATACAGTTTCTAAAAACTCTACTGCCTGATCCTGCGTCGCTAGGCCCGCGCACGAAAGGCAAAACAAACATCGGCTGCGTGATACGTGGCTTAAAAGACGGCAAAGAGCGCCAGGTCTATATCTACAACGTCTGCGACCACGAGGCTTGCTACGCCGAGACGGGCGCGCAGGCCGTGAGCTACACGACGGGCGTGCCTGCGATGATCGGCTCGATGATGGTCGCAAAGGGCATCTGGAGCGGCAAAGGCGTCTTTAATATGGAGAATTTCGACGCCAAGCCTTTCATGGACGAGCTAAATAAACAGGGCTTGCCGTGGGAGATGATAGAGATGAAGCCTGGCGAGAGGTATGAAATTTAGCTAGCGGCTTGTCTTTTTCTACTTATACTTCGTTGAAATTTGATTTTTAATGCTCACGTATCAAATATACGCTCCGCTTAAAAATCAAATTTCATCTCAGCTAGGCAAAAAATATTGCGCCTTATTCTGCTACGTTTAAATTCTAATTCAAATTCACTCAGTCATGTATTTCATATACGCTCTCGCCCTCAAATTTTATTCGTCTCAATCGGGGACAATACCGTGCGTCGAATACTGCTTTAAATTTGGCTATAATCGCATAAAATTTTATCGGAGTAGATATGAAACGAATTTTAAAAGCGCTGATTTTTAGCATGGCATTTTCATTTCTCATTGTGGGTTGTGCTAGTAAAACCGCGCCCGTAGAGCTTGAAGGCAAGGAGCAAATTCGCGCGATCCAAATAGAGGCAAACCGTACGGTAATGATCGGTGACGCTTACGACTACGAATTTAGCAGTGATTATCACGCGACGAAAGCGGAATTTGAGCACCTAAAATCGCTCTATTCACATGCAGTGGAGGTAAATAGAATTTCGATCGCTACGGATGCATTTAATGAACCTCACGCAAGCGCGCTACTTTTTGAGCTGTGGCTTGACCGCGAGAGCCTGCCGCTAGCAGATCAGCTTGTGCTTTACAAGCATCCAAATTTTACGGGCTTTAAAGATCGCGAAATTTTACAATTTAGCTTCAAAATTTTAGGCGTTCCTACGCGCGTAAAAGATCGCGATCGGATTCTAAAAAAATATGCGCTTGCTAAGCCGTTAAGTTTAAACGCGGTAGTATTTGTTGATAGCGGCAGGCTGAGCGAGGAAAGTATGCGTAAAAACGGTGAGACGCAAGACGCAGTTTTAACTATGTTTAGCCCCGTCTGGATGCCCATCGCTGCTGTAATGCAAAGTCTCGGCGCGCTATTTGATAACGAGTAAATTCTGCCAGTAAAAATTTTGATACTCGCTTGCTCTTACGTTGCAATATGAGGGCTGCGTTTTGGGCGGGTACGCCGCGAGTGATGTCTTGGGTCATAGCGCTGTTTGTTTGGCTAAGCGCGCTCGTGGCGTATTTTAATAAGTAAATTTTAAATTGCGGCGAAATTTTATAATTTACCATCGAGTTCGGCTCTGTTTTAAACAGACGGGCGATTTCTTAAATTTAAACTCTAGCTAAATTTAGACCGAAATTTTTAAGTAAACTTTGCTATAATCGCCGCAATTTTGAAAAAACCGAGGAGAAAATATGAAACTAATTTACGCCGCTTGCGTGCTGGTCGCGTTCGCTTCGGCTCAGACCGAGACTTTGCAGATGCCGGACTTTGCTAAAAGCTCGATGAAGACGCATGAGCAGGCCGAGGAAAAACTAATCGCAAATGCCCTAAAAGGCGATCTAAGCCAGATCGCAAGCGATCTGAAGATCGATAAAACGCTAAAGGGCGGCGAGTCGCTTGTCATTAACGGCGCGCATTACAGGACGATCGAGGGCGACAGCACGCAGTGGAAAGAGGGCGATGCCGTGCGCCTGCTAAGCGGCAACAAGGACGGCAGGTGCCTAAGCTCGATCATGCTCAATCTGCGCACGAAAACCGTCTGTAAATTTATGTGCGACGCGTATTAGGCGAGAATTTCGTCTAAACCACAAAAATCCACCGGCTCGGCGTAAGTTTCTTGCAACGACCGGTTGTTTCTGCTATTTAGCCATAGCATAGATCGCTAAATATATGCCTATGAATAAAACGTTATTATATATTTTTTTAAAAGCGTTCGTTATGTTTATTGTCCTATATTTGTTCATTCCGCACCCAGAAGATGGAATTTATAATATGCTAGATATACGCATGTTTATTGGCTTAGTGTTGTTTTGTATCTGCCTTATATTGGATATTTAGTTTACATCTTTCTCTATCTTTACGTATCGTATTTTTTGATGGTCGCCAAAATTGCATATCACAAATTTAAATTCTAAACGGCTTGACTTGGGTTGTTTTTAAAATTTTGCTTTTAATATCGATAAATTCTGCTATAATAAACGCAAATTAAACAATGTCGTTAAAAACGTAGCGCGGGCGTGATAAAACGAGTAAAATTTGTAGAGGCAAATTTTGCCTGCCGCTCGGTACTTCAAACGGCAAATCAAGGAAAAAGATGCAAAAATTTAGAATTACAAACGGCGAATGCTCACGTATGGATATTTTTCTGATCATGACGCTGGTTTATATATTCGGCGTGGCGTGCAGGTTTTTTTGGATATATTGGGCTAGCGGGATCGAGCAGTTTTCTTTCGATGGCGAGCTCATCATGACCACAAACGACGCCTTTGCGAGTGCCGAGGGCGCGCGCGATATGATAGCGGGCTTTCACCAGCCGGGCGATCTTAGCCCGTACGGCGCGTCGATCCCAACTCTAGCATTTTTACTTAGCAAAATTTTACCCGTCAGCCTAAATAGCATTACGATCTATATGAGCGTGTTTTTCGCGCCGCTGGTGGCCGTGCCGATTATTTTGATAGCAAGAGAGTATAAGATCCTGGGCGCCGGCATCATCGCGGCACTACTTGCTTGCGTGCTGCCGGGATATTATATGAGGACTTTAGGCGGGTATTTTGATAGCGATATGTTAAATGTTACTCTGCCGCTGCTAACGATATGGGCCTTGATTAGGCTCATAGGACGAGGCGAGCAGAGCAGCTTTGCTTTACCTACCGTTTTTATGGCGCTTTATGATTGGTGGTATCCTAGCTCGTATTCTTTTAATATGGCGATTATAGTGATATTTTTAATCTATACTTTGATTTTTAATAGACGCAATGAGGAAAATTACAAAGCGATTATTCTTATGGTCGCAGTGGTTATAAAATTTGGCGCGTATTACGAAGGTGAGACAATAATCGTAAACTATATTTTATTGTTTAAAATCGCACTAATTGCGTTTTTATATTTTTTAATGATTAAAATTCCAAGCCATAAAAGCAAAAAAGCTCTTCGGATTTTGGGCGTGATCGTCGCAATTACGTTCGTCATATTCGGCGGACTTACGCCCATAGCAGTACAGCTTAAAGCATACATCTTAAAGGATGTAAGCAAAGAGGAAATTTTCTACTTCTACGGCGTTAGAAATACGGTTAATGAGGTAGAAAACGCTAATTTCATAAAATTTGTGCTTGAATCTAGTGGGCATCTATTTATATTTATATGCGCCGTAGGAGGGTTGGCTCTACTACTGATAAAATTCCGTTCGTTTATCTTAACCTTGCCGATGATAGCGCTTGGAGTTTTAGCACTTTTTGGTGGAACTCGCTTTACAATGTACGCTACACCGATGATAGCGCTTGGATTTGCTTATTTTATATATTTCACGCTGAATTACTTTGAAATACGCACTTGGCTTAGAAGTACTTTGTTAGCTATTTTAACCTGTTTAGCGCTAATGCCTAGCATAGATTTTATTTATAAATTCCGAGTTGCGCCTACGCTTACGAAAGACTCCATAACGCCTCTTGCAGAGCTAAAAAATAAAGCTAGCAGGGAGGATTATGTACTATCGTGGTGGGATTACGGATATTTAATCAGATATTACTCAGATGTAAAAGTAGTAGCTGATCCCGGAGGTAGACAGGCGGGAGAATACACTTTTATGAGTGCGTTTTCCTTTAATAAAGATGAGGTAAGCTCTGCTAATATGGCAAGGCTTAACGTAGAATATATACAAAAGTTGCAAGGTAAAAAATTTGATCCTAAATTGGAAGATAAATTTAAACTAAATCTATATCAAATTCAAAAAGATTATGGCGAAGCCGATATCAATAAATTCCTAAGTTCTTTAAGCGATAAGAATTTCAAGCTTCCACAGAAAACTAGGGATATATATTATTATTTCGTACCGCACATGATAGATATATTGCCCAATATTTTAAAATTTTCTACTGTAGATATAGCGACTGGTAAAGAGTTTTGGAATCCACTGGCTGTTATAGGCTATGATATTGAAATCGGTGAGGATGGGAAAAGTGCTAACATAAATGGCGAGTATATGTTACCTAGTGCCGATCCCGAATATCTGATTCATAACGGCAAAAAGATACCGATCAACACATATTATCAAGTGAGCGAGGTAAACGGTAAGCTCGTTAAATTATCTAAGCAATTAGATAAGAATTCCGATCTTTATGTGATATTCTTACCGGACTACGAAAGAATATTGATTTTAGATGAAAAAGTCTTTGAATCGACTTTCATTCAACTCTTCGTGCTAGAAAATTACGACAAAGACTTGTTTGAGCCGATTTATCTAAGCAATTCGGCGCGAATTTATAAGCTACTAAGATAGTGTAGTCTAAAATTATATATGAAGTTAAACTAAAAATTCTACGCCTGAGCCTCGTATCTAAAAGTCAAGAAGAATTATTCGCGAAGTTAAGAGGCGGTTTTGTATTGCGTAAAATTTGTCATATATTAGAAAGAGAAATCGTTCTAATAATTTTAAATTCATTTGATGCTCATATCTCAGTGCATTTACCTTAAATTTACACGCGGTTTCGCTCTAGCTCGCTACTATTGCGTTACTTTTTTAAAAGGAGTAAATATGAGAAATTTAGTTGCAAAAGTGGCCCTTCTTAGCTCTTTAGCTGCAGTAAGCGCGATGGCGGAGGGGCTTTTCATAGGCGGCGAGGGCGGATACAATTTCAAAAACCAAGCCGCAGGTTTTGATGACGGACAGCCGCAGATCGGCGTTAAAGCCGGATATGACTTCGGCACGTTTAGAGCTTACGGCGGGTATTTTTACGGATTTAAGGGCGAGGATTCCAGCTCGAATGCCAATTCGAAAAGAAAGGTTAAATGGAGCACGCACGATTTCGTAGCCGGCGCGGATTTTACGCCGGAGCTTTTCGGTAGATTTAAGCTCGTCCTAGGCGCTTACGCTGGGCTTTCGGTGCTAGATACTGAAGTTAAAATAGACTATAGCAATGGCGGCTGGGTTAGAGCGGACGATACGCTGGGTGGCTTCATTTTGGGCGGCAAGATAGGTACTGCGTATGAGTTTGGCTCCAATAGCGAGATTGAAATGGGCTTTAAAGCAAGCAAGGCGTGGTACAAAGACGGCGATTATATCGAAGATAACGACGGTAAAAAATACGGCGTTTACGCAGGATATAATTATAAATTCTAAGAATTTTCATATTTGAGGCGTTGCACTGCTTTCATAGAGCCTTGATACTCAGTAGCTTTGCAGAGTGTCAGGTAAGGCTAGCTTCGTCGCAAGGCTTTACTAAGTTTTAGTAGAATCTTGCGATGAGGTTTAAATTGTGATGAATTTAACGCCTTTAAATTCAATCCTAAAATTTTAACTTACGGAATTCCGTCGATAAAAATTCCATTTCAGATTTTATCGAGAAATTCCACCCCTGCGCTTTTGGATAAAATTTCGTTCATTTTCGAGATTAGGTTAAAATTTTAATGACGGCAAAAGAAATTTTAGATAAAATCAACACTTTCATACCAAAATTTTACTTAAAGGATAGAGATGAAGAGTTACGTTACGGGCTTTCCGCGTATCGGAGAGCAGCGCGAGTTAAAGAAGGCTTTGGAGAGCTATTGGGCGGGCAAGTGCGATTATGACGCGCTAGAGCGAGTCGCCGCAGAGCTAAAAGATCGCCACATCAAATATCAGCTGGATGCTTGGAGCGGCCTAATTAGCGTAAACGACTTTTCATACTACGATCTGATGCTCGATACCAGCGTACTTTTCGGTGTTATCCCGCAGCGCTTTGCTGCCCTTTCGGCGCACGAGCAGTATTTTGCGATGGCGCGCGGCAGCAAAGACGCAGTCGCGATGGAGATGACGAAGTGGTTTAACACAAACTACCACTATATCGTGCCCGAGATCTCGGCGTATACGGAATTTAGCCTAAATCCTAGTAAAATTTTAAGCGAGTATAGGGCTGCGAAGAATAACGATTTTAAGGATTCCTGCGCGTTAAAGATAAATTTAATTGGACCTATCACATATCTTGCGCTTAGCAAATCAAGCGACAAAAGCGATCCGCTCGCGCATTTAGATGCCCTTGCCGCGAAATATGAGGAGCTGCTAAAGCTTCTTAGCGAGCTTGATAGCGAGGTCGTGGTTCAGATCGACGAGCCGATTTTCGTGACGGATCGCGCGGCTGAGCTAGCGCCGAAGATCGTGCCCGTTTATCAGCGCCTAAGCAAGGTCGCAAGCAACGTAAAAATCATCTTTATGACCTATTTTGAGCATGCGACCGAGGCTGTTAAAGAGATTGTAAAAACCGATGTATGGGCGATCGGGCTTGATTTTGTTTACGCAAGCGAAGAAAATATCAAAAAAGAGCTTCAAGCCTTAAAAGACGCTAAGACCGTGCTCTTTGCGGGCGTGATCGACGGGCGCAATATCTGGAAGAGCGATATCGATAAAAAGCTAGCTCAGCTCAAAGCCATCGAAGCCTACGTGCCTAAGGAGCGCATCTATGTGGGCACCTCCTGTTCTCTTTTGCACGTGCCTTTCACGCTAAAGTACGAGGACAAGCTAAGCGCCGAGATCAGATCCTGGCTAAGTTTCGCGGTCGAAAAGCTAAGCGAAATTTCGATTTTAACCCATCTTTTCTTTGAAATTCCGATGTGCGAGCACGGCATGAAAGCTTACGAGCAGAATCAAAAATCCGCCAAAACTCGCGCTAGCTCGCCGCTCATCCATGACGAGCGAGTGCAAAGCCGCGCCGCAAATTTAAATAAATTCGAGCGCGCCGATCGCTACGAGGATCGCATCAAGGTGCAGAAAAAGGAGCTAGGCTATGGAATTTTACCTACTACTACGATCGGCTCCTTCCCTCAGACTGCCGAGCTTCGCCAGGTTCGCAACGCCTACAAAAAGGGACTTTTAGCGCGCGAGGATTACGAGAAGCAGATCAAAGCCTACATCGACGACTGTGTCAAATTTCAAGATGAGATCGGTCTGGATGTGCTGGTTCACGGTGAGCCGGAGCGTAACGATATGGTCGAGTATTTCGGCGAGCAGATGAGCGGATACGCGTTTAGCGCCAACGGCTGGGTGCAGAGCTACGGCAGCCGCTGCGTGAAGCCGCCGCTACTTTTCGGCGACGTGAGCCGCCCAAAACCGATGACGGTAGAGTGGATCAAATACGCTCAAAGCCGCACTAAAAAGATTATGAAAGGTATGCTAACGGGACCTGTTACGATGATGAACTGGAGCTTCGTGCGCGACGATAAGCCTCGCGATCAGATAGTAAAACAGCTCGCACTTGCGATTTTTGATGAAATTTCGGATCTGCAAGACGCGGGTATCAAGATCGTTCAGGTGGACGAAGCTGCGTTTAAAGAGGGCTATCCGCTTAGATCCGAAAACATCCCTGCATACGAAAAATTTGCCGTTAGTGCCTTTAAACTCGCCGTCAGTGCCGCAAGCGCTCATACGCAGATTCATACGCATATGTGCTATTCAGAGTTTAACGATATAATCAAAACGATAGAGGCGATGGATGCTGACGTCATCAGCATCGAGACCGCTCGCAGCGGCAACGAGCTGCTTAAAATTTTTAGATCGGTCGGCTACAAGCAGGAGGTCGGTCCCGGCGTTTACGATATCCACAGTCCGCGAATTCCTAGCGTACAGGAGCTCGTAAGCCAGATTCGTGCGCTGCTTGAGGTGCTTCCGAAAGAGCAGTTGTGGATCAACCCGGACTGCGGCCTAAAAACCCGCAAATGGGAAGAAGTAGAGCCGAGCCTAAAAAATATGGTCGAAGCGGTAAGGATAATCCGCGCAGAGGCGTAAATTCCAGATGGCACGGACTTTGCTGCCGGGCAAAATTCCACCCGGCAGCCGTTTTGCGATAGAATTATGTGGAACGTTTATTTTGAGTATGGATTGTTAAAACAACTGCGCGAAATTTTACTTCGAGCGAGTATTAAAAGGTAGTATGAAATTTCACTGCGTCTGCTTGGCAAGCATATTTGATAGCTGCTAAGTAATACGGCGATGTGAAATTTTGCGCGAGATTTACGGATTTCTCAGTTAGGCATGCGCGGGATCTTTTTAAAATGCGACGTAAAATTTCATCTCGACTACTAGCTTGGAATTTCATCGCAACTGCTCGCTTGCTTGAGGTGCGGAGCGTAAATTTTATCGCGATTGCCCTGAAGGCGGGCTGGGGCAAGCGATAAATTTTAAAATTTTCGCAAATCAGTTCTTGTGCGCACAAACCTCGCCAGCCGAATAAAAAACGCTGAAATTTGCAATTTTACGCGGCGTTTTATGAACTGTTCGCGCCGCTAAATTAGAATTTCAAAGCGCGAGCCAAAGCCGGTATCGTTGCGCTAGAAATTTTAAATTGCAAATTAAAATTTACATTATCTCGTTAGAATGGCTGGATTGCGAAGCAAGATTCGGCTCTGCTAGGTTAAATTTCAGCTCAAACTCAAATCTATGTAGCCGTATTGAAATTTACGGCTAATTTTGCCTAACGAGCTCGAATTTACACTGCGCTAAAACCAAGTCTAGAGCCAAAATTTTACGATGCGAAGCTTATTGATTTTACTTGCGTTTTGCGTGAAAGAGCGAGGCTGGCGCAAGGCGCATTTACGCTGCCACAAAATTAAAAGGGACTTTATGGTAGCGTAAGTTTGCAATTTGCAGTAAAAATTTAAAGCCATGATTTTGGCTCATAAGGCGCAGCTTTTAGATGGTTTCTATTGCGCCTTAAAGTGAGATTCTACTTAGTAATTTCGCGCGATAGATTTTAACGGGCGGAATTTTATTATCGCTGCAAAATTTTTGGCTTTTAAAATTTTGCTTTGTAGAATTTTAGCCCTCATAGTTGTGATGAAGTGCGGCTCATCTTATTTCATAAGATTTTAACGGCATCGCGCGCCTAATTTATATGGCATGATTCCAAAAAGCGCTTATTTTGAAATCATGCGGGTAGAACTTGTGAGACTGCGTTTGCGAGGTTTTATAAGAATTTGATGGCAAACCGCTCAGCGCGTTTAAAAATTTTATTCGTGTGTAGAGCTCTCATTTGCGTTTCAAATTTTGCCATTGTGGCGGAATTTCGCTCACGCGGCAAGGGCTCGCATGCAAGGTGCCCGTGAAATTTAAGGGTTTGGACGTTAAATTTATTCGCGCATTTAACAGCGTAATGCCGCACCTGCGCATAAAATATCGCGCTGTAAGCGATTTAAAAAAGCTTTTTCGCTTCGTATAAATCTTGCGCCGCGAGCGTTTAAAAGCCGCAAGAGCTTTAAAAATTTAAATTGGAAAGATTGAATGACATTTTTTTCGCCTGAGTTTGTCCTTGTTTTTTTAGCGTTTTTAATCGTTTATTGGACGCTCAAAAATCACATTTTCGCGCAAAAAATTCTGATCCTGCTGGCAAGCTACGGCTTTATGTGCTCCATAAATCCGCGTTTTGCGCTGGTGCTTGCAGCCTATAGTGCCTTCGTATATTTTGCAGGTGCGTGTATCGCTCGCGCTAATCGCGTAGTCGCAAAAGCCATACCGCCCGCAAAGCAGTCTTCGTATAAGAAAAAGCTCTCGCGTAAAGCGGCAGCCAAGCAGATGAGCGCAACAAAACAAGCTGGCATAGCAAAGCAGGTGCAAAAAGCGGGGTTAGCGAAGCAGATTCCGTTACCAACTGCGAAGGCGCGCGCAGTGATGCTTGCGGCAGTTGCTGGCGGCTTATTTTTTCTTGCGTTTTTTAAATATTACGGCTACGTCAGGGAGTTTTTCAATGCTGCGCTTGCTGCGCTGCACCTAGGTGCCGTTGATAGCGTGGCGTTTCCGCTTGGAATTTCATATTATGTTTTTATGTCAATCACCTATTTCGTCTCGGTTTATAGGCGCGAATGCGGCGAGCAGGGCTTTTTGAGCTTGGCGTGCTTTTTAGCATTTTTCCCCAGCGTCGTGATGGGTCCTATCGGACGCGCTAGCGCTGCCAAGGGCGTAGAGCCAGTACTGCCGCAGTTTGATCGCTTCAAGCACTTTGGCAATGCCGATGAAATTTATGTGCTTATAATTTTTGCCTTAGTTAAGCTGCTGCTTATTAGCGGCTATTTGGGCGCGTATTATAGCGATGTGATTTCAGGCGTTTACGGCGACGAGCCTGAGTCCTCCGCGGCGCAAATTCTAGCCGTACTGCTGCTTTACGGCGTGGTGCTTTATACGAATTTTAGCGGCTTTATCGATATGGCACGAGCGCTTGGGCTTGCGATGGGCTTTAAGCTGCCGCAGAATTTTAATATGCCCTATGCGGCTAAGAATTTAGGCGAGTTTTGGGATCGCTGGCATATCAGCTTATCCACGTTTATACGCGATTATATTTATATCCCGCTCGGCGGCTCGCGCAATGGCTTTGCGCGCACCTGCGTAAATTTGCTAATCGCGTTTGCGCTCTCGGGCATATGGCACGGCGCGGGATTAAATTTTTTGATTTGGGGGCTTTTGCACGGAGTGGCGCTTGTATTTTTAAAATGTCTTGCCAAAGTGGGCGTAAAGCCGCTAAATCCGCATTTGGCGCTATTTTGCACCTATATTTTTGTAAGTTTCGCTTGGATTTTTTTCGCCAATTCCCTTCCAGATGCGGCGGCGATTTTGAGCGCTTTTACCCGCGCGCGAGCTTTCGGAGATATTAGCGAGCTAGCGGTGCTTGCGGTGATTTTAGCGGGGATTTTTGTTTATCCTAAAATTTCAGCTCTTAAAGATACTTTGATCGCGCTTTTTGCCGAGCTGCCGTTTTTACCTAAAGCTCTCGTGCTCGGCATGATCTTCACGCTGATTTTCGCGCTGATGCCAAGCGGAATTCCAAATTTCATCTACGCAGGATTTTAGATGCTTAGGTTTGTTTCGACTCTGCTTTTTGCGCTGTTTTTCTCGGCATTTTTTATGCAAGGCTCGCTGCTTTATTATTTGGAGCAGCGATTTCACGATGACTTTGGGCTAGAAGAATGGCTGCGCCGCTCGCCGTTTCGCGTAGGCGGAGAGATCTACGAAAAGATTGCAAATGTCGCAGATAAGCTTGAGCAGCGTATCAAAGGCGAGGACATTAGCAAGGATGAGGACGCAAGTCCGCATAGTGGAAGCGAAAATTTTAAACAACCTGCGCAAGATCGTATGGCGGAAAATCAAGCTTTGCAAAGCAAAGGGGTGCAAAATCACGATGCTTCGCAAAGCGTTAAGCCGCAAGGTAGCAAGCCGCAAGCCCATGCCGCGAAGAATTATGCCTTAAATAATTCTACGCATCATTTAAAAACGCGCGATTCTGCGCAGGAGCCTTACGCACCAAATTCCGCCCCTCAAAATTCTACTTCGCGAAATTCCGTGTCACAAAGCCTGGCTACAACAAGCTCTGTACCGCGCAGCTCCGCTGAGTCGCAAAATACCGTCACGGCAAGCGCAACCTTGCAAAGCGGCGAAAATTCCTATTCTCAGCTCCCTGTTCCGCAGGCTTTGGAGCAGAATTTAACGACGCAAAGCTCCGTGGAGGTTGATGCTAAAATTTCGCTTAGCGACGATGGCAAGATCCGCCTAAATGCAGGTGATGAGGTGCTTTTTATGGGCGATAGTCTGATGCAATACGTGGGGATGAACGCTAAGAAATTTTTCCCGAAGCGAAGCCTGAGGGTGATCGATCTTAGCAAGCAATCGACGGGGCTTGCGAGCAAGAAATCTTTCGACTGGCAAAAGACGCTCGATACTGCGCTTAGAGAGAACGGCGGCGTTAAGCTCGTAGTCGTGCTTCTAGGCGCCAACGACGTGTGGGAGTACCGTGCAGGAGGTAAAACTTATGGCATTAAAACGCCGCGCTGGCGGGAGTTTTATGCTTCGAGGGTGCGCGAGATCTACGATACGGCGCACTCGCACGGCGCGGGAGTGCTGTGGCTAGCGATGCCGTGTATGCAAAAGCCCGATTTTGAGGAGAAAACGCAGCTGCTAAATCAAATATATGCCGACGCTAGTATGGCGCTTGGCGGGTATTTTATGCAAACAACCCCGCTGGTGTGCGAAAAAGGCGTCTATAAAACCTATCTGCAAAGCGGCTCCAAGCTCGTGCGCGTGCGCCAAGACGACGGCATTCATATGAGCAAAGAGGGTTGCGAAGCGGTAGCGAAAGAAATTTTATCAAGGATTGAAGTTGAGTAAATTTATAGTGATTTTATTTGCCGCATTATTAGGCGGATGCGCGGCAAACGCAGGCGTTCGCGGCATAAATTCCGCAAACATAAAAAGCTCTGCGGGCTTTGGAGTGAAATTTTTTGGCGATTCGCATTTAGGAAGCGACGCGCTGATAGATGCTTTCAGGCACGGCTTTTTCGTGCAAAACAGCGTCGGCTTCGTGCCTGCAATGATGCCTAAATATCACAAAAGCGAAAATATAGAATTTAAGCAAAGCGGCTTTAATGTAATCTCATCCCGCACCGAGCAAGACCCAGATTTTCCGCTATGCGGAGTGATCGCTACCGGCAAGAAAGGCGCTAACGTGCGACTGGAGCTAAAGCAGCTTAGCGGCGATTTTTACGTCGAAATTTTACATAAATCGGATCAGGGCGGCGAGATTTTTCGCGTGCGCGATGCAAGCGGGCTAAGCGCGTATATTTCGCAAGAAGTGCCGCAGAAATGGGAGTATTCTAAGCTGCGACTTAGATTTCCGATCGAAATTCGATCGTTACGTGATGGGGCAGAACTTGGAGGATATAAGATTTACCGCAAAAACGCGCGCTTTGCAGACTCTTGTGCGAGCAACGGCGCGTTTAGCAACCTCTACGAAAAATGGGGCGCAGATGCCTTTGGTAGGGATTTTTCGGGACTTAGATACGATCTCGTAGTCATCGCCTACGGCACAAACGATGCGATGGATCCGAAATTTGACGAGCAAAAATTCTACCAAAGCGTCCGTGGGCTGCTTCGCTCCGTTCGCTCCGCAGCTCCTGGTGCAAAAATCCTGCTCGTAGCACCGCCGCGAAGCCCTAAAGTGCCAAACGCCTCACGCGCTGCGGAGGTGCTAGCGCATCTAGCGCGAGACGAAGGGGCGATGTTTTACGACATAGCCGGTCTTATGGACGAGGATGGCGGCTGGCGCGGCTGGCGTGAGCGTGGGCTGATCCGTCCCGACGAAATCCACTTGCAAAAAGAGGGCTACGAAAAAATTGGCGCAGCACTGGCGACGAAATTGCGCGGCAGGCTTTAAATTTAATCTTTAAATTTAGGTGGCTAGCTGCGAAATTTACAAAGTTGGTCGCTAAATTTAAAATTTAGCGGCAGTAAGCAAAGCTGCGCCTACTCGGATTTCGCCGCTTAGATCTGCGCCGCGAAATTTAAATCGGAAGCTGCGGCTTTAAATTTACGCGTCGATAGGCTTGATGCCTGTGCTTTTAAAACACGTCGCCTAAATTTACGCTTTTAATTTGGATTAAATTTGCGCGGTTGCAGCTCGGAGCACAGAGGGTCGTGCGGCGCGCGCTATATAAAATTTAGCGCTTAAATTCTATTTGCGCGGGCTGCGACAAAGCGCGGTGAGTTAAATTTAAGGAAGCAAAAAAGGAAGCAGATGATATATCTTTGCGGCGATACGCACGGAATAAACGAGATCGGCAAAATAACGAACAAAGCCTTTACTAGCGGGCTTAGCGCCGATGATTTCGTCATCGTGCTCGGGGATTTTGGCTTATTTTGGAGCGAGCGGATAGATGAATTTCTGGCGCGTAAAAATATAGAAAGATATTTTCCCGCCACGCTTCTTTTCATAGACGGCAACCATGAAAATTTCGATATGTTGGACGAGCTGCCGCGCGAGCGGAAATTCGGCGGCACCGTGAGCGTGGGCGGCGAAAACATATTTTGGCTGCGGCGCGGCGAAATTTACGAGATTGCAGGGCGACATTTTTTGTGCTTCGGCGGTGCGCTTAGCGTCGATAAGGCGCATCGGATACCGGGGCTTAGCTGGTGGGCGCGTGAGATTCCAAGCGAGGAAGAGTTTGCTTGCGCGGTGCAAAATGCGCGTGATTTCATCGCTGCGGGCGGGCGGATCGATGCGGTACTGAGTCACACAGCGCCGTGGTTTGCGATGAAATTTTTAAAAGAATACCTTTGGTGCGGCAAAAGCACCCCCGATAAAACATCTGAGTATTTGGAGCGGATCTTTGAGCTCGTAAAGCCTGAGCGGTGGTATTTCGGACACTTTCACGGCGATAAGAAATTCCACGCGCGAGACTGCGATTTTTATCTCTGCTACGATGAAATTTTAAAATTTGAGGACTAGCCTTGAGCCCGCGGCAGCAAAATTCCGAGCTTTGCAAACGGCGAAATTTCGCTCGTAAATTTTAAATGCTGAGGCGCGCGAAATTGAGCTTTTATATTAAAATTTAAGCTAGTTCTGCTAGAATGTGGCACTTTTTTAGAAAGGAATAAAAGATGAAGGTTGTAATTACTTATTGTAATTCTTGATCTTATAGACCGCAAGCTCTCCGTGTGAGAGATGAAATAACAAGCGTCTATAAGGATGCAGTTGTCGAGTTGGCCCCTGGTGGCAGCGGAGACTTTCTAGTAGAAGTTGACGGCAGAAAGCTTTTCTTCAATAAAGATTTTGCTAAGCCTCGTTTCCCAAGTGAAGGTGAAATTTTAAATCTAATTAAAGTTGCAGCCTAGCTCAAAGCCCGAAAGCGGGTCGCAAGATTTGCTTCGGGCGTTTTTTATACTCAAATTTCATATCCGTAAATTTAATCGTAAAACCATCCTAAATTTGCCAGATTGGCGCTACGCAAAATTTAGATTAAATGATCTCGCATTTCGGCAAATTCGAAAAGCCATTTTAATCAAAATTTACGCAACCGATGCGGTTTAAATTTATCGCTCGGAGTTTATAAATTTTAAAAGAAAGGGGAATTTTTGCGAAATTAAAATTTCGCAAAAATAGAGAAGTTATTTGTTTGCTTTTTCGATATACTCGCCGCGGACGGTGTCAACGCGGATGACCTCACCTTCGAGCACGTGAAATGGGATCTGTACCACGGCGCCGGTCTCAAGCGTGGCGGGCTTTTTGTTGCTGCCCTGCGTATCGCCGCGGAAATTTGGCGCAGTTTCTACGATCTTAAGCTCCACCACCTGCGGCACATCCACGCCGATCGCTTTGCCGTTGTAAAACATTATATTTACCATCATGCCATCTAGCATCCATTTTTTCGCCTCGCCCACGTCCTCGTCGCTGATCGCGATCTGTTCGTAGCTATCGGTATCCATGAACTGACACGCCTCGCCGTCGTCGTAGAGATACTGCATCTCTTTTTCCTCAAGATTCGGCGCTTCGCATTTATCGCCTGCGTGGAAGGTCTTTTCAAGCACCTTGCCGTCGATGAAAGATTTTATTTTAACGCGCACGAAAGCTGGCCCTTTGCCCGGTTTTACGTGTTGGTATTCTATGATTTTAAACGGAATTCCGTCCACCTCGATTTTTAGACCTTTTTTTAGATCGCCCATTGAATAAGCCATAAATTTCTCCTTAAATTAATGAGGCGCGATTATAACAAATTTTATTTTAAATTGATATAATTGGCGAAATTTTAAGGGGAGGGAAGCTATGAAAAAACTCATCTACGTTTTGGCTGCGTGTGCGGCTTTTGTGCTCGGTGCGAATGCGAACGAAGCGGAGTTCGTAAAAAACCTAAAGCAAAGTCTAAATGATAAAAACGCTCAGCTCATCTCGATCGACAAGCTAAACTCGCTAAATGGGCTAAATTTACTGATCGTCCGCTCGGGCGATAAAAAAGAGGCATTTTTGGCTAGCGACGACGGCAAAAGTCTAGTGGCGGTAACAGAGGAGCCTAAGCTTGCAGACGCGGCGGATGCGGCGCTGTTTAAGATGAGAACTCAAATTTTAAAGGACGCCAGAGATGCCGCCGCACTTGAGCTACTAAAAAGCATAAATCCGGCGAGATTTGCTTATATCGAGTCGTTTGATAAAAATAATCCCTACGTGACCTACATCGTGGGCGATCCGGAGTGCCCGTATTGCGCCGAGGAGATGAAGAGGATCACGAAGCATCTTCGCAACAGCAACGTAAAATTGATCTTTGCGCCGGTGCACGGCAAAAGCGCGTTTATCAAATCGGCGCTGATTTTAAAGCAGCTGAAAGCCCTCTCGCCGAGCGATCAAAAAGGCGCGATCGACGTGATCGAGAAATACTACGACAAGGACGTGCAGGTAAGCGATACGGACGTCTCAAAAGCCGAGCTTGACGCCGTATATGCGGACACCAAGACGCTCTTTTCCAAAGGCGTGATCAAATCGGTGCCATATGTGATCAAAGTGAAAAAATAGTCTAAATTTGCGGAATTTAGGGCGCGGGGTTTGTGCGCGGACAGCGCGAGTTTGCTTACATATAGCAAGTGTTTGCTTATCAATAGTCGCAGGAAATTCGCAAGTGGCTGATTTGTGCGTGGGTGACGTAGCCGTCCGAACCTATGCTAAAATTTAGTGATAGAATTTTAAAAACTCGCATTTGGCGCTTGGCGAATTTTCTACTTGCAGATTGTGTTTAAAATTTGCTGCCATAGTGCGCCTCTAATGGCGCGCTGTCTGCCTATCCATAGCGTCGCCGTCCGCTCAAACACACCTTCATGCCGTCTATCGATAGCGCGTCTGCCATGCCTTGCGCTTACCTATGCTCTGCCCGTGCCGCCCGTAGATAGCGTATCCGTAGATAGCACTCCGCTCATTTCTTACGGCATACCGTACGCGCACGGTAGCGCTCGCTCGCGCCATATTCTGGGCCTTTTTGGCGCGCAATTCAAAGTAAAATTTTAAAATCCTCGAGCGAAAAGAGTAAAATTTTATCGCTTTTTAGGTTTCGTAGTTCGCCGCTAAAGCCGCTTTTGGAAAACAGCGCGAGTAGATCGGGCGCGAGGCACGCTTTTTCGCATTTGAGCATTAGCTCGTTTAGCACGTTTTTTGAAATTTTTCGCTCCTTGTATTTGCACTCGCCCGCGACGCAAAAGCTCTCAAATTTCGCGTAGATGTCGATCTCGACCTCTTTGTTCCAAAAGCTTGAAATTTGCGAAATCTCTAAATTTAAATACTTCGCGAGCAGCTCTTTGCTTAAAATTTCAAACCCGAGCCCCGCGTAGGCGTTGAAATCCGCTTTGATCAGGCTTAGCACGCGCCCTATTTCGCCGCGTCGCAGCGCGGGCAGGTTTGGCTCGATAAATCTAAACCAAAACCTCGCAAAGTTGCTGCTAAAATGGACCTTGTCCGTGATATGGTAGCGGCGCAGCGCGCGCGGGAGGCGGTCGTTTTTGCGCTCTTTTTGCGCCCTTTGCTCGCTTGATTTTTCGGTGATTAAAAACTTCGCGTTTATGAGATCTGCGGTGATTTTTTGCGCCATAAATCGCGGCAAGATTTTTGAAATTCCTATTTTTTTGCGGTCGCTTCTAGCGAATTTCATCAGCGCCTTTTTGATCTGTTCTTCGTGCTCGCCGCCGAATTTAAAGCGCTCGCCGAGATGTTCAAAGCAGAGCAAAATTTCATTTTCGATCGCTTCGAAAACGTCCGCGTAGCCGCTTATACAGCCTATCTCGTCAAATACGAAATGAAACTGCAAAATCGCGTCGATACCAACATCGCCTAAATTTCGCGCAGTGTCTTTTAACTCGTAAATTTCGCCCTCCTTGCGGGCGTAATTTTAGCGAGTTTGGATATAATTTGCAAAAATTTTGGAGTCGCGCTTTGGATTTTCAAACGATCAAAGAAAACATCATCTTAAAAGAGGGGGTCAAATACTTCGATTTCGCCGCCTCGGGGCTTGCGTATCGCCCTATAGAAGCGGAGATCGAGCGCGTGCTTGCAACATACGCCAACGTCCACTCCGCAGGCGGAGAGAGCGCCGAGATTACGAGCGATTACTACGAAAATGCAAGGGCGAAAATCAAAGAGCTTCTGGGCTGCGAGGAGCGCTACTACCTGATCTCCTGCGGATTTGGTGCGACTGCGGCGATAAAGAAGCTTTGGGAAATTTTAGGCATCTACCTGCCGCCAGCGACGCGAGATAGACTCGGCTTGCGGCGCGAGAGCATAAAAGAGCTGCCGCTTTTCATCATCTCGCCTTTTGAGCATCATTCCGTGGAGATCAGCCTACGGCAGGGGCTTTGCGAGGTCGTGCGCGTGCCGCTAGGCGCAGACGGGCTGATGGATTTTGCTCGGCTGGGCGAAATTCTATCAGCAAACAAAGGGCGCGAAATTTACGGCGTACTTACCGCGGCATCGAACGTGACGGGGCTTAAGCTAGATTACAAGCGCGCTTACTTGATGCTAAAAGCGCACGGTGGGCGGCTATTTGTGGACGCTAGCGCGCTCATCGCGCACGAAAACGTAGATCTCGGCTTTTGCGACGGAGTGTTTTTCGGCGCGCACAAGCTTTTGGGCGGCGTAGGCGCTAGCGGGATTTTGGCGGTGCGAAAGGAGCTTTTGCGTGGCGAGGAGCCGACATTCGCAGGAGGCGGCACGATCAAATACGCAGATGCCCTAACGCAGCGCTTTATAATCGACAAGGAGCGCTTGGAGGAAGCAGGCACGCCCGGCATCATCGCGCTGGTGCGAGCTTGTCTTGCCCTAAAGCTTCGCAAAAGCGCGGGGCTAGATGCGATCAAATCGCGCGAAGAGGCGATCTGCAAGCGCTTCATAAGCGAAATTTCAAAAATCCCCGAGATTGAAATTTACGGCAATCTGACCGCGCCGCGCGTGCCGATCTTTGCTTTTAATATGCAAGGGCTCGGCGCAGACGCGCTAGCCGGGGTGCTCGGGCAGAAATTTGAGATCCAGACCCGCGCAGGATGCGACTGCGCCGCACCTTACGGCTTTGATCTACTCGGTTTGCAACCTGATACCGAAATGTCCCGCAAACCCGCTTGGGTGCGGGCTAGCTTCTCGTTCATCCACGACGAAAGCGACGTGGATTTCTTAGCAGAGGCGCTAAGACAGATCGCTCAGATCCGCGATAAAATCACCTTCGTAGCGGGTAAATACCGCTGCGGCAGCGTAAATTGAGCTCGCGAAATTTTATAACAAGAGCCGCTTTTAAATTTCGCGGCGCGGGATTTTGCGACATAAAATTTTGTCGGGAAATTTCGTAGCGTAAAATTTTATGACTTGGAATTTTAAAGCGTAGAATTTTATGCACGGCTCGGGCGGCAGATACTCCGTATCGATTGGAACGCGAAATTCTTCGGCATAAAATTTCGCGGCTTGGGATTTTGAAATTTTAAATTTCGGGCTGAATTCTAGCGGTAAATTTTGTGCCGAGAAGTTTTGCGCCATGAAATTTGAGCGGTAGAATTCCGTGCCGCGCGGATAAATTTTACACCGCCAAATTTTAAAATTCCGAAATTTCAAAATTTTGTTATTCGAACTAGCTTCGCAAATTTTGTATTTCGTGAACGCATGGAAAATTATGCGCCGCGGAATTTGAGCGGTAAAATTTGAAATTCCGCAAAGCCGAATTTTGCTAAGCAGAATTTCGCAACACAAGAATTCT
>ERZ773008.572-NODE-572-length-27147-cov-4.044552_pt1 | contig 27147 bp, 22 predicted proteins | sample MGYA00580664_ERZ773008 | MGnify/ENA primary metagenome ERZ773008 (study PRJEB29015, sample SAMEA2738016) | human oral metagenome | biome: human oral; feature: human-associated habitat; material: dental | place: China | collected 2048 ... | reverse complement strand
AAATTATTTTTCAGCAATTGTACATTCTGCATACCAGGCATTTTAAACGGAGAATAATATAAGCGATAAATCTCAATTTGAAACAGTGATGATATTATAGGTCTTTCTAACAGGTAACAGTATCAAAAACTTTGATACCTCTTTCCCCATAAAAATACCGACACCTAATCGTTAGTTCTTTTGTTCTAACGATAGATGCCGGTACTCTTAAGTCTGTTCCACGATTCAGTAACAAATTCTAAAAACTGCTTTGATATTGTTTTCTGTTTCTATAGACTTGTCCTTAATTCATCTCTACAAGAGATTGCAATATCTGTGCCAATTCTGCTCTTGTAATATCATCTTTGTACCCGAATGTTCCGTCCGGTCTTCCTTTCATGATACCTAAAGATACTACTGTATCAACACTGCTCTTCGCCCAAGGACTTGCAGTCTTTGAGTCTTTCAATACAATCGGTGTTGTCATTTCCGGTTTTTTATCTTTTAGGAATTTTTCCAACACAACGCATATTTCTTCTCTTGTCATCTTATCTTGCGGTCTAAAGTAACCGTTATATCCTACCATAAGGTTTTTATTACTTGACCATACTGCATACAATGCATAGTAAGCATCAGGTTTTACATCTTTAAACGGTATCTTACCGTCTTCCAAACTGTTTCCTGCAAATTTACCGAACGCTGTAACAAACTCTGCTCTTGTAAGAGTCTTATTCGGTGAAAAAGTATTGTTTGATGTTCCTACAAAATAACCTTTTTGCAGACATGATGCGATTGCATTTCTTCCCCAGTGATTAGAGATATCACTGTACTTTTGAACGATTTGGTCTATGCTCAAACCTGCATTTTCATTTCCGCTCAAAGTATTTGGACTGTCTGTATTCAAAAGCTGTTGTTTACCTGTGTTAGGTAGCCCTTTATTGATGTTCTCTTCCACTGTGGATGATGAGCCTCCACCACCGGATGATGAACCACCACCGGATGGCGGATTATCTTGCCCCGGTTTTGCTTTCCAAACTGCATTTGCGGTAAGGTCTTGATCTACTGTTATCGAATCTCCCGCTCTATACAATTTGTCATTTATGTTCCAACCTTCAAAAACATAACGATCTTTTTTCACTAAGTTGGTTGCATCCGGAAGACGATAAATAGAACCTTTATCAATTTTTACTGTTTTTACAATTTTACTCTTTATATCCGGATAAAGTGTAATGGTTACTTTTTCTTTTTCAACCTTATCTTTCCACAACGCTTTTACATTCGTATCTTCTTCAACATACAAAATATGTCCGGGTTTTTGTTGTTCTTTCACTTCTTCACCCTTGCTATCTGTTGTTACAACTTCCCAGCAATCAAATTCTTTTTCACTTGGCGGTGTAATGTTGCTAAGATATGGCAAGAAACAGTCTTCGCCTTGATTGATTGTCAGTTCATTGCCGGTATCAAACAGCTTACCTTCTCCACCGTTCAAATCAAAAGTAACTTTTTTGGTTTCTTTATTTACCTCTCTTAACTTTTCACCATTGTAGGAGTATTCTCTAACCGTTTTATTTTTTGCATAGTCAGACGCTGTAACAACTATTTTCCAAGGTTTGTCTGTTTGCGGATCTTCCAATTTGTTCTCACCTTTTGTGACAGCTTTTCCGTTCACAGTCACAAATGTTTCTTGAAGTCTTCCCTCTTCGCCGGAAGATATTTTATCAGTAATTTGTATCGTTACTGCAGAAGATTTACTTTGAGAAGAAAGTGTATACAACGGATTTGTTATACTGTTATCTTCCTTGATTTCTATTTCAGGTTTTTTGTTATCAACATAGATTTTATATTGACTCGGCATTTGTTTTTTTGTTTCGCCGTCCAATGTTTTGAAACTTTTTTCAGGGAAGGTGTTACCGGAATAATCTTTGATACCGATATCTAAAACATCTCCGTCTCTTACATCCGTAGTGAATGAAAAATCTCTTGTATTATTGACTTTCAAATCACCATAGATTAGATATTCATCAATGATGTGGTGATTCATTCTAAGTTGCCACATAAATCCACCCTTATCTCCTATTGTTCCTCTGATTGTCATAGGACTTGTCTTGGAATAGATGATAGGTTTGTCATTTGCAGGAACATAAGGATTGAATGTATCCGGATCCAATTCAAATGTGACAGGGTCTTTGTCAAAGTAAACACAACGACCTTTTTCAAACACCAAATTTTCTTCCGGAATCTTCGTTATCTCTCCGTTTGAATCTCGTTCGACACCGACAAAATTACCTTGACTATCTACATCAGGTTTGTAGATTTCAAAACGAAGGGCATTGAATCCTTGCAAAATATTGATATCTATAAATCGTTCTCCATTTTTGCCCTCTTCTCCAAAGTCATAATCTTCTTTTGTCATTTTACTTGGATCGATAGCATACACCTTATCAGATAGTGCTTCCAATGACATTTTTCCGGCATTATATGAAACAATTCTGACAGCATAACCTTTTTTCACTTTCAACTTATCTTTTAACGCAAATAACTCATGTTCTTTTTTGGTATCTTCATTTCTGACCTTTTTACCTGTCGGTACTGCAAGTATAGTAGGTTGCCCTTTTTCTCCACCGGCTATACCGCCATTACCGTTCCCTTTCAACTCTTCGATATTTCTAAGCATGGAGCTGTATGCTTTGTAATCATCGCTACCAAGCAACGGATCTGTCGGTTTATCGGATTTCTTGGCATCCGGCATAATCAAAGTCAATTGATTGCTTTTTTGATCGTTTTTGTTTACCGCCCAGATGTATACCTCTCCACCGTCATAGTTAAACGGATTGGAATTGGTTTCAACATCTTTTCTGTTTCCGTAAAAATCAAATTTCATAGTATGTTGATCTTTGTCATATGCAAAAGTCGAAATTTCTTTTTTCGTTTCTTTGCTTATCTTGTACATATTTTTTGATTGGAAATATACCTTTGTATTCCTATCAACATTCGTTAAAGAACCGATTACGCTAAAACCGTCATTTTCATTTAACTCTATTTTGAACTTACCTTCTTTTTCCAAATCTTCCGCAGAAACATCTTCATATTGCATTTCAAATATTTTGCAACCTTTTTTTGTAGCATACTCTTCCGGATTTCCGGATGCTTCTGCTTCAGACCAAATAAATTCAATAGGATCTCCATCTTCAAGAACTTTCGTGTGATAGTTTTTGTTGTTATACTCTACAACATCATAATATTTAGGGTTACCGCTCTCATCTTTGATTGTGCAATCCTTTCCTGTTGAAGTCCATGTTTCCTTCTCTTCACGAGTCCAGGTTGACATATTCATCACGGTTACCTTTGTAAATTCTTTTCCCTTCGGTTTTTTTCCTTTCATTTCTCCTATGGTAGATGTATCTTTATCTACAGAAACAACAGGTGCACCGTCTACAGACTGTTCATTTTCTTCGCCTTGTTGCGGATTTTCAGGTTTCGGCAAGTTTGGTGTATTACCTGATTTAAGCTCTCCGCCTACAATACCTTCCCCTATCTTTTTGAATTGTTTTTTATCGGCAACATATTCATTCAATGTGTAATGCAATTTGTTGTCTTGCGGATCTAAAGCATCGGCAAAAACAACTCTTATAGTAGGAGCGAAGTTTCCGGCACCGTCTACCGCAACGATTTCCATCGTTTTTCCTACCAAGTCATGATTTGCATCTCTAATCACATATTCACCGTCAGATGTTCTCACTACATTAAAGTGCTTTGTAACATAACCGTTATCTGCATTGACAAAGCCTGCACCTACATACCAAACCTTACTGTCTGCTTTCTCAAACAGTTTTTCATGTTCCGGTCTATCCTTGTCTTGTTTTTGCTCTCTAAAGAAGTACACTCCATTTGGAGCACTGCTCAAATCTTTTGCTTTGTGATAGCTGTCAGTTGCTTTTATCACAATATGATCTGCATCGCTCAAGTCAATTCCGTCAATCGTAGGAGATGTATTGTCCACTTTGATTGGAATTGTAGTTTTTTGCCATGGATAATCAGGTGTTAAACGATATTCAAAGGTGTAATAATACAATCCTTCCGCTACCTGATCCAAGTCTCCTGTGATATCTCCATGACCCAAATCTAAATGAGAGTTGTAGACAGTACCGTCCCATTTCAAGTCGCCCCATACTTTTTTGAATCCGTCTTTCAATCCTTTTGCAGTGTTTCTCTTGGAGTTCAAGATTCCTTTTACAAAGTGTTGTACCGCCATAGTTCTCAAGTTTCTGCCTTCTTCATTTGTAATATAGATTTTGGAATCTGAAGCAGAACGAAGTACCAACGGCGATGGAGTAAGACCTGCATTATTTACTTCAAAATCATTTGCATCAATTTCTTTTTCTTTTCCGTTTTGGTCTACTATTTTCAGTTTCTTTTGTTTTCCGGAGATTAAATTACTGTCGCTGGCTTTTGATGATGTCGTATCCACAGCTGTATTCATAGCAAAATATTCCGGATCTTGTTTGAAGTTCGGGTTGCCGTCTTCTGTATTTTGAATCACACCGGCAGGGTGGAAGTTATCAACACCGTGCTCTCCACCGGCACCGTAGTTTAATGTTCCCGGACGTTTCGGTTTTCCGTTATCGTCAAATACTGTGATTGTTCCGGAGAGTGAACCTTCTTCCCATGCCCATTTATCTATGATAGGCTCTTTGTTCCAGTCTCCCGCAAATCCCATCAACGGCATAGAGATTGACGCCAACTGTTGATTGTGAGAGGTGAAGTTGATAAATGACTCTACGAACTTATCGGCATCCGCTGCAGAACCAGTGTTGATTGTCGCTTCTAATTGGTAAGAACCGCCGGCAGGTACTGTGATTTGTCCGTTTTGTGTTTTGAAAATAATTTCAGCACCGTCTACCTTTGCAGGGTGAATTTCCGCTACAACCTGTTTTCCTTCTTTATGATTGTCGTCGATATACTCTTCATCCAGTTTTGTTACCTTCTTTTCTCCGTCTGTTGTAACAGGACTTGCAGTAACATCGAACGTCACATCTTTATCACTTGTATTGTAAAGGTCAATCGTAAAGTCTTTTGAACCGCCACGAATTTCTTTCAATGATACGGCACCGTAAGAATTGTATTTACCGACAGAGTCTTTTACCTTAAATGATGCGATAACATCTGTCTTTAACGCACGCGCTACATTGATTACTCCTGCACCCTGTTGACGAGGAGATGCAAAAAATGCAGTCGTAATATCCTTATTTTTTGCGGTAGAAGGATCTATCATCGGTGTCGCACTGTTTTGCATCACAATTTTAGTAAGACTTGAAAGATCTATCCCTACACTCTTCAACACAGAAGATTCCACCATTTCCTTCAATTTCGGTCTAATCAATACACTTGCTCCTGCAGCAACCGGTGTTGACATGGATGTCCCTGACATATAAGCATAATCGTCTTTACCGTTTACTTTGTTCAATGTAGAATAAATATTTTTACCGGGAGCTGAAATATCGGGTTTCAACATCAAGTCTGTTCTTGGTCCCCAAGAAGTAGAACCGGCAGGAACTTGATAATTTTCTTCCCATTTTTGTAACTCATCAGAAAATTCTACATCTAATTCCACAGTAGTTCCCACTTTCGGTTTGCGACTGTTGAACTGTTTCATATCTAATCTATAGTCGTTTTCATCTGTTGAAGATGTCTTCTCATTCGAACCTTCGCCAATCACTTTGTTTTGCATCATATCCCAAAGTTCAGCTCCGTCATAACCTGAAAGTGAAATTACCTGCATCGATGTATTTTCGTCTTTTTCATATCCCATAGCAGGTATATTTTCCCAATCATCTCTGTTGTAATAAGAAACTGTATTGACTACTACTACTAATTTGGCTCCCTTATCTTGTACTTTTTTGAACGCATATTTCAAATCTTTTGTGTAAATTCTATCCATTACAACAATTTTATTTCTTAAATCACGTCCTCTAATATCTTCGTCTTGACATTTTCCAAGATAGATAAATTGATATTTACCTGCATTTTTCTTTGTTTGTTGATCAAGAAATTTCGTTTGATCAAAAAATGCTCCGATTTGGCTATATCGAAAATCTTTCTTCAAATCTTTATTTGCAATTTTTACTGTAGGGAAATACACTACTGTATTTCTCGAAGACCCTACCGCAATCGCATCTTCATGAGCTGCAGTTCTGGTAACATTGCCGGTATCCGTCATTCCCAAGGCATTGTTTGCATATCTGTCCCAAGATGAGTTGGAAGATGATGTTGCAAAGTTACCGGTCGCAACAAAAACAGGTATCCCTGCTTTACGCATAGCTCTGATAGCCGGCCAGTATTTTTCGCCTGCAAGACCCGTACCTGTAAATCCGGATGAGATAGAAACGACATCCGCATCCAATTTGATAGAGTCTTCGAACGCATGGAACATTGTTTCATCTCCTGCAAATGCATTGGATGCATCAGAATACATCTTATATGATAAAAGTTGCGCATTAGGAGCAACACCTTTTATCCCTCTGTTCTTCTCTACAAGATCATTTGTGTCATTTGCCGCCAAGATTCCTGCAATATGCATCCCATGAGGGTCATAATAAGCAGAACCGTTATCATATTTTTCTATCGTATTTTTTCCACCATTCATATAGTTGAATGCGTGAGGAACTTTGTCGCTCACCCAAAACGGATCCTTACGATTATTTTTCAGTTTCATCACAGACAATGCATCCGGATCAATTCTCATTGCCCTATGAGTAGCGTCCATACCGGTATCGATATGTGATATCAACATTCCTCTTCCATCAAAATGTTTGTCTATCGCATTTGCATTGATTGTTTTTAAGTAATCTTCCGTAACATCTTCTATTCCGATGTTTTTTCTTGCGTTGTTCATTAGAGGGCTCAACTGTCCTGATCTTTCGACGGATTTTACACCCTTAATCATTTTCAACGCATCCAAGTTTTTCGGCCATGTTTCTACCGAACACCCTTGAAAAATGATGTTGTATTCATAGAGTACTTTTGTATCCTCTATTTTTTTCAGAGACTCAAGAACAGCCTCTCTATCCTGTGCACTGTCATACTCCACAAAATAAATGACCTTTTCGACTTCAATTTTATCTCCTTCAAGATTTTTTTTGAAATCTTTCAATAGCGGGCTCAAATTTTGTTCATCATTTTCAGAATAAATATTACCGCCCTGTTGTTGCACATCCTCTTGCTTTACATCATTTCCGGTCTCTTCGAATGTTTCAACATTTTCTTTATCATTTACATCAATAACTGTGTCTGCAAACGATAAGCAACCTTGTGACAAAGTAATCGTAAGAACCAAAAAAATGCTTGCTAATCGCTTTTTCATAAAAACCTCCATTCATAAAATTCAATACCGATTTTTAATCAAAATGATTCAAATCACAAAACTGTATCTGTCTTGTGATTTGAATAAGACAAAACTTCATTAAAAAAACGGCTATTGTTGATAATTTTTGATAATGTGTCCTATAGTCGTTTAAGAATTATTATCATTCCCATAATAATACTTGTTAAAAAAATATTCAATAGTAAATTTTATTTTTTTCAAAAATTTTTTGAACATTTTCTTATGTATGCTCGAAATTGTCTTGTTGTAGGTAAACTCATGCAAAAAGACAGATACTGATAAAAAATAAAATGCTATACACATTGATTTCTCAATATATATAGCGTAATTATGCACACCTGACGAAAAAAGTTACAAAAAACTTCAATACTCCATTGCAACGATTATTCGTATCCATGCAAATAGTATAATCTTCTAAACTCGTTGATTTCAAACCGATACTCCGGTGTTACCAAAGTCTCCTTGATTTCAGAAATATCGTACCACGGATTATCGGGATGCGCCGGATTTTTAATCAAATGAAACTCTTGCGCCGGCATAAATCCCTGTGCCAACAAAAACTGAATATTTCCGGCATCGTTCTTACAACAATCAACTACCATTACCACATGTCCCGGACTTCCCGAATGTAAAAAAATATCTCCAATCATCATTTCTTTTAGCGGAATCATTTTTGACTCTTTTTGCATCGAAATGGTTGATGAATATGCAAATAGGATATTCAAGTATTTTTCCAATATTTTTTCGTTACTTCCCGGCTCTGCTTTTTTTACCCATTGAGGATTTCCTCGTTCATCAAAAACAACACGATATCCTTGTTTCCAATGGGTATAGTCACACTCGAAACCGTCAACAAAATGAAAACGAATCTTGTCTTCTTCGCCGTTTCGGTACAAATACTCCGCATAAATTCTCATCACAGAATCCGCACACTGTTGCAAGTCTCTCGGTTCCAAATGCATCTGAAAAACTCCTTCGTGATTGGACTGTGAAGTTTTTTCTCTGCCATCGTACAACAGGATAGGACTTCCGTACGGTTTTAACGGATACTCTCTCAAAAATTGTCCAAAGCTATGCTCGTTCTCTGCAACTCTGGTGTATCCGTCCGGAACAAGAACTCTCTCCTGTATGGTGTTTCCTTGCGGATTGAGGTACACTTGTTCTGTCGTCTCTTCTTTGTGTTTATCGGAAGAACACGCACTCAAGCAACACAATGCAAAAACAAATAGAATAACTGCATACTTTTTGTGTTTCATAGACAACCATCCTCCTATCATAGAGATTTTCGATTGATTTAATCTATCTCAAACTAATTGATTCTAAAATTTCTTCCAAAAAATGTTCTGATATTCCGAACATCTCGACAAGTACAACCGACAAAACGAAACCTATCCTTTGTAAATTGCACGACTCGACTTTCGGCATTCATAAAACAGTATCAGTACACTACAAAACCGCCGTTTGGACTGATGATTTGTCCGGTGATAAAATCTGCTTTTTCGGACGCCAAAAATACCACTGTTTCTGCAATATCCTCGGGTTTTCCCAATCGTCCGGCAGGGGTTTCTTCCGCTACCATCCGCAAGGCTTCTTCATCAATTCCCGAAAGCATATCTGTCAAAATTGCTCCCGGCGCAACGGCATTGACCTGAATATTAGACGGTCCCTCTTCTTTTGCCAGCGCTTTGGTAAAAGCCAGAATCGCTCCTTTTGTTGCGGAATAATGCGCCTCGCAGGATGCACCGACCAATCCCCAAACGGAAGAAGTGTTCACAATCTTTCCTTTTTTTCGAGAAATCATGCTCGGAAGAACATATTTGCAACAAAGGTACATCCCCTTCACATTGACATCGAACATTCTTTCCCATGTGCTTGTTTCTATCTCGGTAAATAATTTCATCTCTGCAATTCCGGCATTGTTGACCAATACTTCTACCGGTGAAAATTCCTGTTCAATGGTTGCTATCATCTGTTTGACCTGTTGTTCGTCAGACACATCACATTGCACCACCATGGCTCGCCCTCCGTCACGAATGATTTCTTCCTTCACTTGTTCGGCAGCTGCCTTCTGCTCAATATAGTTAATGACTACTCTATCTCCCTGCTTTGCAAACGCCTTTGCAATCGCACGCCCGATGCCTCTGGAACTTCCTGTTACCAAAACGGTTCTGCTCATATTACTCTCTTCCTTCTATCTCTTTCTTTATTTTCTGTTCTTGTTCCCATCTTACTCCGGAACAAATCATATACACGACTTCATAACGACATTTAAACCAAATTGATCCCTTTTCTTTTATTTTTCCCCTATGTTTCAAAACTCTCTGATTGTGAAAAATTGTTTCTGATTGTTTCCTGTCATACACAAAAGAATTTTGATACTCTGATGTTAAGATATGTTCCACCAAAAACGATGATGATTTCGTGCAGATTGATAGTCGTTTATTCTACTTAAAAAATCAAAAATAACCTTCTTTACTTTTTGATATTATTTTCGAATTGGTATTATGTTCGAATGAAGAATGTTTTCAAAAAAAACACAACTCTATCCGAAAACTAACGCTTTTCCCAAACGGTAAAGGTATAGTTCGGTGTTGTTCCGTTCCACTCTTTTGACGGATTCTCTTCCGTTTTTTTCCATACATCGGTATCTACTTCAGGAAAAAATGCTTCCGCTTCAACCGGCGTTTCCTCTTCTATGACAGTAAGATACAACTTGCTCACATAAGGCATAAACTGCTCATAAATCGTATCTCCCCCACAGATAAAAATTTGCTCTTCCGAATGGACTTTCGCATAATCAAGCACTTCTTCGATGCTGTGCAAAATCTCCACACCTTCTATCACTCTGTTTTTTCGTGTCAATACGATATTTTTTCGATTCGGAAGAGGTCGTTTCGGAAAACTCATATAAGTGTTGTAACCGATTACAATGGTATGTCCCTGTGTTGTCTGCTTAAAGTATTTTAAGTCTTCCGGCAAATGATACAACATATCATTGTTCTTACCGATGGCTCTCGTTTTTTCCGTCATTGCTACAATCATATACAAATTTTTCATCTGTCCTTATTCCTCCTGTTTCGCTTTTTCCACAAAACCATGCACAACACCGGTCATGACTTCAAGACAAATATCGGAAGAGGTGTGAAACTCTTTCTTAAATTCTTCCAATCCGCCTTCCAATCCATCGGCAACCATTTTAATCAAAAGACACGGCACTCGATTTCGATTGCAGGTAAGCACAATGCCTGCCGCTTCCATTTCACAAATATCTGCCTTAAAAATACGATGTAATTCTTGTTTCTTTTCTGCCGTTTCAATAAACTTATCTGCCGATGCACAGACAACCGGTTTCAAATCGACATTCTGTTTTACTGCATCTTGCCACAGCGATTCCGTTGTCGGAATATAGATGGTCGGATACTCCAAGTATCTGCCGACTTCACAACCGTCTGCTACAGAAGTGTCAAAATCATAGTGTACCACTTCTTTTACAACACAGATTCTATGATGTGTCATCTCCTCTGTCAACGCACCAACCACTCCGAAGTTCAAAATCATATCGACATGGTACACACTAATCAGTAATTGCGTGCCTGCCGCAGCGGCAATCTCTCCCGCTCCCGTATGAACAGCATAACACTCCCAACCGTCCATTTGGTACCGCAACACTTCATATCCTACATAAGAATCTGTTTTGTACGGTTCTTTGTATTTTCTTTTCAAAGCCTTCAGTTCCACTGCAACCAGCAATCCTATCTTTTTCAACAATCTCTTCCCTTCTGTCAGTCGGCTTTTCGTTCTGTTAAATCGCCAATTCAAACTTGAAATTCGGTTTGTTCGGTTCGTAATTTTCTAACTTAAAATCTTCCAGTGTAAAGGTATAAAAATCCGTTTTGTCCGTATCCAACACCAATCTCAAATCGGTACAATCTTCTTGTCCTTTTCGTTCCAACATCTCTTTTACCTGTTCTACATGACGGTCGTAGATGTGTGCATTTTGCACAAGGTGACAAAATTTTCCGAGTTTGAAACCACAGTGTCTTGCAACCATCATCATCAACGCAACATATTGAAGTTTGTTGATTGCGTTTGCCACCGGAACATCGGAAGAGCGTTGAATCAAAGTCATGTCCAAGATTCCGTCACGAACACTCCAGTGTGTTTCCATTGCACAAGGGAACAATCCGTCTGTCTCTTGAAAATCCTGATACTGATATAGATTGATAATGTGGCGTCTTCCGTAAGGTTGTGTCTTGAGTCCGTTGAGCAATTTGTTCATCAAATCATATCGTTTTACCGTTGCACCGTATCGTTGACCGATTGTTCTGCTCTGCTCTACTTCCCAATCATTCCACCAATGAATATCATACTTGTCTTCCAGTACATCCAAAGAGTTGGTTTGATCTTGATAAATCCACAAAATTTCTTTAATAGAAGACTTCCATGCAATATGTCGAAGTGTCAAAATCGGAAATTCTCCTTTTTGCAAATCGTATTCTTCCCAAACTTGATTGACAAAGTAGGTGTGAGAAGGTGTTCCGTCGGCATACTTCGGTCTTACCTTTTCTCCTTTTGTGTTGTAACCTTCTTCCAAAATCCGAGTGCATAGTTCTTTAAAATTCTTATCCGCCTTTGTCATTGATATTCCCTCCGCTTATTCTTTTTCATATGACGAAACATAATCTTTCTCAAAATTTCTCCACTGTTTTTTCGATTTTATTCAAATGAAAAATTGTTTGCCGTTTCTTCTACATCAATCAAATTTGCTTGATTCGGCTGTAATGTATAGATTGTATCCTTGCGCTCAATGACTACTGTCGCTTTGTCGGACAATTCCTGATCCATCTTGATACTGTCGAGCAACTCTCTTGCCGGATTGATTGCTACAGGATTTCCCACTCGTTTCAGCATTGCAAAATCTCCATGGGTATCACCATATGCAAAACTGTTCTCCAAATCAATATTGTATTTCTCTACAAAATAGTCAATTGCACCGTTTTTGCTGGTAGAATCCCACATCGGAACAACTTTTCCCGTGAACTTTTCGCCTTCATAGATGTACTGACTTGCCTTAAAATCGTCTGCTCCATACTTTTTCGCCATATTTTTTACCAAAAAATCCGGACTTCCCGAAATAAAAATTACCAAATGTCCTTCTTTTTTATGTTTTTGCAACATAGAACGCGTAAATTTGTATACTCGATCCGATTTTTTCTTAATCACATATCGTCCGGTAAATTCCACATCCGTCTTGGTCAAGTTCTTTAATTCTTCTACATATACCTTACTCACCGCATCCAAATAGTCTTCATAATCTCCTTGTCGTTTATACCAATCCTTGTATGCCTGTGTCGCGTGTTTTTCAGAAACCATCAAATCAAAATCCAGCAGTGTTCTGAAATGTTCCACCATCAACGAATCACGATAAATTGTACCGTCAATATCAAAAAATGCCACCTTATTTACCATACAAAAACCCCTTTCTTACAACATTAACCGTTTGCCCGTTATCTCATGCACATCTAATTTCAACACCGCAACAGAATTTGCCATCTGTTCGGAAAAATGATGTTCCACTTCCGGTTGATATTGTTTCATCAGATAGGAAAGTGCATTTTGTTTCTCTTGCATGTCTTCCACAAGCGTCAATGTACCATTTCCGCAGATACTCTCATATTCCGTTGTAGACTTACAAGGAATTTCACCCAAATGCACTTTGTTCGAACAATTCATTGAAAATCCCGCTTTCGAATTTTGTTTCAGCAAGTCTATCTTTTTTCCCACTTTTGCACCATGAAAATATAATGTAAACTTTTCTTGTTCATACATTACACCGAAACTGAGAGGAACCACATACGGATACTCTTCATCAAACAAAGAAAGATTACAACAAACACATTTGCGAATAATTTTTAACAGTTCTTCATGATTTACTATCTCACGATCTTTTCTTCTCATTTTTGTTCCTCCTCTACAATTTCTGTTTTCCTATTTTTATTTACCATGAACTGATTCATGATAAATTACCTTATTATAACATATAAAATATTAGCAAGAAATCATAAATTGAAGTTTATAATATCCTGTTACTATGATATAATGGCATAACTCAATGAATACAATCAAAGTATGAAGTTTATTATTTACCGATATATGTACGAAAGGAGATTAAATAATAGAAATGCGTGATGAGATTGTATTATCTAAAGATGAATATATCAAAATCCTGAATGCTTTAGAAAAAGTAATTTATGTCTTGCATAGAAGCGAAAGTCGGGATCATCCGGATACAAGAGCCTATTCTTTAGCACTTGGTTGTGAACAGATGAACATAACAGACAATCTGTTGAGTGCAAGAGATATTCTTTATACCGCTATATCCCAAAAAGAGTATGACGAGCTTGATGATAGCGGTATGTTGGATTTTGAGAGGATTTTTCTTACTGACGAAACCGATATTACTATCTTAAGACAAATGCTCCTGCCATATATCACAAAATGGGAACCGGTCAAACCGTAATATGGTGATAACTGCAATGAAGTCAGTTAAAGTGTGAAGTTTGAGCTTTCTATTTTATCATAAACACGAAACCCTCATTGATTAAGATGATAATAAGAATTTGCTCTTTTTGATATTAGTATCATTTGTGCTCTGTTTCCGTCATACATGATATCTACATTTTAAAACAGTGTTTCGTATCACTACGGAAACTTCATTGAACTTGTATCAATTTGAGTTGAAAGGAAATGCTTTCTTCCATATTGTTCTGAAATATTATTCTGACGATAATCGGAACAAAATCTAAATATCACGAAACGAAGAACGGTAGCTGACTCTATGACAGAAAGCAAACGAGCCGGATTGCAGGAAACCAACTACAGTAACTACTGTAAAAACTTATCGTACCTACCGAAGTGTTTTTTAAGCAAAGTTCCTAAGATTAAGGGACGAAGACAGGAAACAGAATCAACGAATTTCATGGTATATTAAAATGTTATCATTATATGAAAGAAGAAAAGAGGAATAAAAATGGAGAAAAACAAAAATTTTTTAACAGAAGAAGAAAATATCAAAATCAATATTGTAACAGAAAATGACGAAGAACTCAGCTGTGAGGTTGTTGGTATCTATGAAGCGGGAGAATACGAATATATTGCTCTCGTTCCCGACAATTCAGACGAGCTATACCTCTATCGCTACGAAGAAGGAGAAGACGGCCTGAAATTGGACAGCATTGAGGATTTGGACGAAATGAAATTGGCGGAAGAAGTGTTCTGGGATGTGTTTGGAACCGATGAAGAAGACTTTGATGAAAAACATCATCACTGTGGTTGCGGTTGCGACCACGAACACTAAACCGTTTACAAACAACTTTTGAAAAATGCTGAAGTATGTTTTCATTGGATAATGTCTGAAATAATGTTTCTTTTCCTATGAAACAGTGATAAAAACAACAACTTTGATAACAAACCGACAGCACTGAAAATGAATGGCGTATCACAACTTCATTCATTTTTCTTATGTGTAATACTAACACATGATAGAATTATTATCCCTAAAAATGTAAAAATATCTTGTGCCTCTTTCTTTTGAATGTCAGAAAATGAAGTATGTAGTCACTTAGGATGAGCAAAAATCAAAACGATGAATCACAAGCAAAGATATGAGGTAATTTAAACAGAGAATCGTATACAAAGGAGTATCCGCAATGGAACAAACTACACCGATAGAACAGATTGAAGAAACGGTCGAAACCGGAGAAGAATTGCTTTCCTGGTCGCAAAAGTTTTTGAATGCTTACGGAGTCAAAATCATTGAATCTCTTATCATTCTTACGATTGGAATAATCATTGCAAAGCTATTCAAAAAACTCATTAAAAAATATTTTGCAAAAGAGAATAACAACGCATCTGCGGGAGGGATTCTTTCTGAAACAACCTATATTTTTGTGGTATTTCTATCCATCATCACCGCACTCGCAAACCTCGGAGTTCCTGTTAATTCCTTTATTACCGTATTGGGTGCATTGGGAGTTGCAGTCGGTCTTTCGATGAAAGACAGTTTATCAAATGTGGCATCCGGAATTTTAATCTTGATGTTCAAACCGTTTCGAGTAAATGACCTGTTGACATTAAAAGACGGTATCACGGCAACCGTCATTGAAATCAGAGTCATGTATACCATACTCAAAAAAACGGACGGTTGCATTGTATTTATTCCAAATTCAATAATTGCCAATACAGAAATAACGAATTACTCTTCCACACCGATTCGACGAATTGAAATTCGTGTCAATATCAGCTATGAAAGTGACTATAAAAAAGCAATTTCTCTCCTTCAAAACTTGTATGCTTCCAACGAAAAAATCTTGCAAGATCCCAAACCGGTATTCGGTGTTTCCGCATTTCGCGACAGCTCTGTTGAAATCACAGCCATGCCTTGGGTAAAAATAGAAGACTATTGGAACACATACTTTGAATTGATGGCAAACATCAAAGACTTGTTCGACAAAAATCATATTGTCTTCCCTTATCCACAACATACCGTTCATCTGGAAAATGATATGAAACCAGATACGGAAAACCGAAAACAATAAATAGAAACTCCATTAAAAAACTATTTTGTTTCTAAAATGATCAGAAATGAAATAGTTTTTTGTCTTTTTACAGATTTTTACAGTTCTACAGAAATTTTTTTGAAAATTATTTTTCTTTTTCTTTTTTATATCAATACTGTGTAAGTATTGATATAATCAGAAATACAGAGATGAGTATAAAATCCGTTTCCCACTCTTTTCAACTTTTTTGAAAAAAATTAAATTTTTTTCAAAAAAACTCTTTACAAACCGAAACATTTGATATATTATAATAACAGATAACAGTTATCAATTATATAATTGTTTCAATCCCATAAAATAAATGTAATAGCTAAGTTAATTTTTTAATCACCCCCAAAGAACAACTCATTCCCCTATGAGTTGTTCTTTTTTCTGCAAAAAACTTTCCATTTAAATTTTGATTTATGATTGATTTTTGGATACTTTTGATATAAAATACTTAATAGGCTGCTGGGACGTAATTTTTGTATTATTGTTTCAGGGAGGAAATACATTGGCAAGACCAAGAGGACCACGTTTCAAAGTGGCAAGAAGATTCGGGGTAAATGTTTGTGCTCACCCGAAAGCACTAAAAAGAGGCGCTACACAGGTTCGTAAGCAATCAGATTACGGTAAGCAATTAAATGAAAAACAAAAATTAAAAGCTTATTACGATATGCAAGAAAAACAATTTGCAAACTGGGTAGAAGCTGCGATGTCTGCAAAGGGTAATGCAGGAGAAAATTTGGTTCAACGATTGGAATGTCGTTTAGACAACCTTGTTTACCGTCTGGGATTTGGATCTACACTTCGTCAGGCAAGACAAATGGTAGTTCATCACCATATCTTAGTAAACGGAAAAAGAGTAGACAGACCTTCTTATGAAGTAAAAGTCGGAGATGTGATCAGCTTGAGAGAAAGATCTCAAAGTATCGATACATTCAAAAACAACTTCAAAGAATCACTATGCAACTTAAGCTATCTTCAAAAAGATGAAAACAACTTGAGCGGAAAACTTGTTGCTCTTCCTTCAAGAGAAGAAGTTCCAATCGAAGTTACAGACTCTCTTATCATCGAGTACTACTCTAAATAAGACATGCAAAAAACCTCTATTTCAAGAGGTTTTTTTAGTTTACATAATATGTTGTCTTGTAACTATTTTTTCCCAAGCTCTATCTCTTACTGTATCGTGCCGACTTCGTCTCACACTTTCGTAATCTGTTCCAAAAAACTATTCTTCTTTTGTAACAGAAAACGATGTTTTATATCCCGTAAAATGATTCACTATCATCTCTTACCACACAAGTTATTCTTCAAAAAAGTCTTCTCTGTCCACTCAACTGAAAAGATAGACAGTGTCAATTCTTAGTCAAACAATCTTTTTTCCAACATATCCAAATCGCCGTATCGAGGATCTAATTTTTGTTGTTTTTTCAAGATACGATATAGGCTTTTCGCTTTTTCCGTTTTTCCGATATTATAATAGCTTACAATCATAGAAAGATATCCGTTGTCAAACGGAATTCTTGCTTTCTTAAAATATCGTTCCATTTTTTCAAAATACTCAACTGCTTCTTTGTAATCTCTTTTGTAGTAGTATTGCATTCCAATTTGGAAATTGAACACATCCTGTTCTTCTTCTGTCAAAGTAAGGGTATCCAATCCTTTTTTCAAGATTGCGGCGGCACGGTCATATTGTTTCCAATGTTTCCCTAAATTCGATGCCCGTTTCAAATAATCTTCTTTTGTCTTCAATTTATTGAAATAATTTCGAAAAAGCACTGCGACAAAAAATACAATTAGTAATACATAGACTACCTTTAAGGAAGGTAATACTTCTCTTGTTGATGAAAACATTCCGATTCCTACTTTCTTTTTCTATTTTTCTATCCTAAATTATAGCACAGGAACAGATAGAAACCTACCTTTTTTCATAAGAAGTTGCTATCTGTTTTTACAATTCTCTGAAAGTCATTCCTCTCTTCGTCTGCTTACACTTCTTATCATATATTTCATAAAATATCATTTCTGTATCAAAAGTTGTCATTTTTCTGTACTCGGTTTATAATTTAATAAAAGCTTGTTTTTTCATGCAGAAATAATATCAAGGGAGTAAGTGATATGAATCGAAAAGAGATTTTAAAACAACGGTTTCCTTTTATCCTGCAATTATTCTTGATTGTATTGGTTAACTTTTGTGACCGGCAAGGACTTCATTTCCCATGGATAGAGCACATTCCAAATATTGCAATTATTATCCTAATCATAATCGCACTCTTAACAGGTGTCTATGCAATGGTTACTTTGAAACATCAGAAAAATGTCTTTCCGGAGAATAAACATATTTTCAAGTTATCTGTCTGTTGGTTTGTGATACTGTTAGTAAGAAGTATTGATATGATATCTGATCTATGGTAAGAATAACAGAACTCTTATCAATCGATGTTAGGAGAACATCCACAAATCGTATTTTTTATTACATCAAAAAATTTCCATAAAAAAAGGACATATGTATATCGCTTGTCCTTTTTTTCAATAACCCTCAATTATCCATCGAATATCATCGAGACTATTTTTTACTTTGGATAAAAATTCTATACACTCCTATCATTTCAACACAACTTTGCTATCTTTGTTCCATTGTTACCTTTCTTTCATCCGTTCAGTAGCTACTGTACTTTCCATTCTTGTTTTTGTTTTTATTCTATCATTCCGATATAGTATATATTATTCTCGTGATTTCTTCTATTTATATGTCTTTTTAGAAACTATCCTTGTTTTTTATACCAAAACAATGGATTTTTACTTCATTTTATTATATGATAATAGTAGCAAAAAATCTTATTTATCTGCGAGAGTATCAGTTGTTTTGTTTTCTTTGAACAAAAGTTTCTCTCTATATCAAGAATTATTTTAATGATATATCACTATTGGAGGTATCGATGAACTCATATCAAGAATTGGCGAATCATGCAAAAAATATCCGAAGAAACATTGTAAAGATGGTTACTGCCGCAAACTCCGGTCATCCTGGCGGTTCCCTTTCCGGTGTTGAAATTTTGACTTCTCTTTATTTTGGAGAAATGAATTTTGGAAAAGACAACTTCAAGGCCCCTAATCGAGATCGTTTCGTTCTTTCAAAAGGACACGCTTCTCCGTTGATTTATGCAGCTTTGTGCGAAAAAGGTCTGATTCCTGAAGAAGAACTTGCAACTTTCCGAAAAATCAATTCAAAATTACAAGGTCATCCGAATATGAACTATGTGGACGGCGTGGAAATGTCCACCGGTTCTTTGGGTCAAGGCTTATCTGCGGGTGTCGGCATGGCATTGTCTGCAAAAATACACAAACAGGACTATCGAGTCTTTGTATTAACAGGAGACGGAGAGATTGAAGAAGGTCAAATTTGGGAGGCGGCAATGAGTGCTGCTCAATTCAAATTAGACAATTTGGTTGCTATCGTAGACAACAACAACCTTCAAATTGACGGCGAATTGGAAGAAGTTATGAGTCCATATCCGATTGCAGAGAAATTCCAAGCATTCGGATGGCATGTTATAGAAGTAAACGGACATGATTATGATGAATTGTTTGCTGCTTACAAAGAGGCAAAAACAATTTCCGGCAAACCTACCTGTATTGTCGCAAAAACAATCAAAGGAAAAGGTGTTTCTTATATGGAAAATCAATGTGGATGGCACGGTTCAGCTCCAAACGCGGAACAATGTGAACTTGCACTGAAAGAATTGGAGGCATAATCAATGAAACGAGCAACAAGAGATGCATACGGAACTGCATTGGCAAAAATCATTCAAGAAAATAAAAATATTGTTGTACTGGACGCAGACTTATCCAAATCGACAAAATCTGCGGAAGCAAAGAAAGTAGCTCCTGACAGACATTTCAATATTGGAATCGCGGAAGCAAATATGATGGGAATCGCTGCCGGACTTGCAACTTGCGGAAATACTGTTTTTGCAAGCACTTTCGCTATGTTTGCGACAGGTCGTGCCTATGACCAAATCCGAAATTCTATCTGCTATCCGAATCTAAATGTAAAAGTTTGTGCCACTCACTCCGGATTGACTGTCGGAGAAGATGGCGCATCTCATCAAACTGTAGAAGACTTAGCTTTAATGAGAGTGATTCCGAATATGCATGTTTTCTGTCCATGTGACGGAGTAGAGACAGAACATGTCATTCGTGCTGTCGCTGAATTGGATGGTCCTTGTTATGTAAGATTAGGTCGCCCTTCTGTAGAAGACATCTTTGATGAAACTTATCAATTTGAAATTGGAAAAGGTGTTACCTTAAAAGAGGGAAATGATGTTACCTTGGTATGTACGGGATTTGAAACAGGACAAGCATTACAAGCTGCTGAAGAATTAGAAAAAGATAACATTCACACAAGAGTAATTCATATCCATACCATCAAACCGATAGACCAAGAAATTTTAGTCAAAGCAGCGAAAGAAACAGGACTTATCATCACTTGCGAAGAACACAGTATCTATGGAGGACTTGGTTCAGCAGTTTCAGAAGTGGTAAGTGAACAATATCCTTGCAAAGTGGTAAAAGTAGGAATTCAAGATACGTTCGGAGAAAGCGGAAAACCGATGGAACTGATTGAAAAATACGGTCTATCAGCTCAACATATTGTAACTGTCGTCAAAGAACAACTTTCAAAATAAAAATATCTTTTATCAAGAAATCGTCTTTTCTATCGGGAAAGGACGATTTTTTTCCTGTTTTAGCCGACAAAAAAGCACCGGAATCTTCCGGTGCTCTTATTCTTTCTATTCTGTTTATGGCAATTAAGAAACGTGTCCTGTTTCTGCCAAGATTTTCTTTTCTTCGTCTGTCATCTTTGTAACTGTGATTCCCAAGTACGCAAATACTGCAGTTACAACAATTTGTACATAGTTAAATACTAACCATGGTGCATATCCGCCTGCTCCCCAAATCGGAACTCCAAGTGTGGTACTCATGAATACCCCACATGTATGCCATGGAATAAATGCTCCGGATACTGTTCCGGCAGATTCCAATGCATTTGATAAACATTTAGGGTGAAGACCGCGATCTTGATATGTTTGTGCATACATACGACCAGGTACAACGATTGAGATATATTGTTCAGGCATAGCCATGTTACTGAAGATACATGTGATTTCTGTCAATACAACCAATCCTGCATCACTTCTTACAAGTTTCAAGATTTGTTTTACGATGATTTCCATTTGTCCTGTCATTTCCACGATACCACCGAACATCATAGCGATGATTGTCATAGATACGGAGAACATCATACTCATAATTCCACCTTTTGAAAGCAAGCTCAAGAATGCATCCAATTCATCAGGTGTAAATAATGCCGCTACATCAGCAGGTAAGTTTTCTACTGTTGCTACATAACCGTTCATACCACAATCGAAAATTGCTCCCAAATCACAACTTCCTCCTTGGAAGATAGGTCCCATTACCGCTGCAATCAATACCCCAAGTGTAATTCCCGGAATAGCAGGCATTTTCTTAGCAATTGTTGCAATAACGATTACAGGAGGTAACATAAGAAGCGGACTTACATGGAACTGACTCTTAATTGCTGTCTGCAAGTTGATAATTCCTTGTAACTCTGCATCTCCCCCACCGAATTTCAAACCGACTGTAACGAATACTACCATTGCGATAAGGTAACTTACACCTGTCGCTTTCAACATATATTTTACGTGAGTAAATACGTCTGTTCCCGCCATCGCAGGTGCTAAGTTTGTTGTATCGGATAAAGGTGACATTTTGTCTCCGAAGTATGCTCCCGACAATGCAGCCCCTGCTGTGATTCCTGCAGGAATTCCAAGTCCTTGTGCAATCCCAATCAATGCAATCCCCATTGTTCCTGCTGTTCCCCAAGATGTACCTGTTGCCAAAGAAGTGATAGAACAGATAATCATTGTTGCAGGTAAGAAGATTTTTGGTGACAAGATGTTCAAACCGTAATAAATCATAGAAGGAACAACTCCGGATACCATCCATACTCCGATTAGAATCCCGATAACCATCAGGATCAAAGCAGATTGCATCGCTTTCGTAATCCCCTCAATCATAGCTTGTTCCAACTCTTCATACTTATAACCGATTTTTAATGATACCAATGTTGCAACGATAACTCCACAGAACATCGGTACATGCGGGTCAACTCCATATTTGATAATTGCAATCGCCATAATCACGGCCAACAGACCGAATGACAACAACGCCTCGCCGAGCGTCGCCTTTCTTACTTCTCTTTTTTCTTCAGACATTTTCATGTCCTCCTTTCAACAAAAAATAAGATAACTATTAAAATATAATTCCTTTTTTTCGATTCTTCATACTATGTAACAAGCAAACGGAACCGAGTCTTTCTATCCTCCTTCCTGTCTCTCAATTTGAATAACTACATATAAATTATAACTCTATTTTTAAAATTTACAATACTTTTACAAAAAATTTTTAGAAAACTCTAAAATATTTTAAAAATATGTGTTTCTATATTGAGAAAATATATTTTTTTATGATACAGAATTTTCTGTATCTTTATTTTTTGTATTTCATCTATCATTGACTCTCATACTTCCAAGCGATATACTGGTAGTAGCTATTTATAATGATACAAGTTGAAATTTCAATAAAGCAACCTGTGTGTCAGGCAAGGAGAATCACTATGACAACACTACTACATTTACAAAACGGAACTGATATTCGAGGAATCGCATTAGAAAATGAACATGCACTTCCTATCACTCTGTCAAAATCTTCTACACAAGCCATTGCAGTCGGTTTTATCAATTGGATTGCCAAAATGCAAACTTCATTCCACTCCCCTATGACACTATCAATCGGAACAGACTCGAGATTGAGCGGCTCACAGCTGAAAGAATGGTTAACGGAAGTATTTGTATCTTACGGAATCCATGTCATTGACGTAGGTCTTGCGACAACTCCCGCTATGTTTATGAGCACTGTTTTTCCTTCCTATCAGTCAGATGCCGCCATTATGATTACAGCAAGTCACCTTCCTTATTTTTACAACGGATTCAAATTTTTCACGAAAGACGGCGGATTGGAAAAACATGATATTACCTATATCCTGAATCATTCGGATACCACTTCTTTCCCAAAAGGGAAAAGCTCGATTTCTAAAAGAAATTTGATTGCAGATTATTCTGCTCACTTAATACAAAAAATAAAGGAAGAAACGAATCGCGCTCTTCCTTTAAAAGGAGTTCATATTATTGTCGATGCCGGAAACGGTGCAGGCGGATTTTTTGTGGAACAAATCTTAACTCCTCTCGGTGCAGATACAACAGGAAGTCAATTTCTGGAGCCGAACGGACTGTTTCCAAACCATATTCCGAATCCTGAAAATAAGGATGCTATGCATTCCGTTTCATACGCAGTAACAAAACATCATGCTGATTTGGGGATTATTTTCGATACGGATGTTGACAGGGCGGCTATCGTTTTATCTGACGGCAAAGAGGTCAATCGTAATCGCTTCATCGCATTGTTATCCGCCATCACCTTAGAGGAACATCCTCAATCCGTTATTGTTACCGATTCGGTTACTTCCTCCGGTTTGGCGGAATTTATCCAAGCGCACGGCGGTATCCACCATCGGTTCAAGAGGGGGTATCGCAATGTTATCAATGAAGGAATTCGAATCAACCGAGAAACTGACAAACCATGTTATCTTGCCATAGAAACCTCAGGCCACGGAGCAATGGCAGAAAACTCTTTCTTAGATGACGGCGCTTACCTTGTTGCCAAAATTTTGATTTCCTTATCCAAGTGGAAACAGAGCGGACTCACAATAGAACAAATTCTTTCGTCCCTGAAAGAACCCGCGGAAGAAAAAGAATATCGCATTCCTATTTTGCATAAAAATTTTAAGGACTATGCAACTGCTATTCTGTCTGATTTACAGGAGTATATTTTGAATCACAAGAATTACTCTGTTGCACCAAAAAATTATGAAGGTCTCAAAATACTGACACCTACAGGATGGTTTTTGATTAGAATTTCCTTGCACGAACCTCTTTTGGTATTAAATATGGAAAGCAATACGGAAGGTGGAATACAAAAAGATTTGGAAATATTGTATAAATTTTTTGCAAACTATAAATATTTGAATCAAAATGTGTTAAAATAAAGATATTCATACTTTTATCATACACATTATTGATTCAACAGAAAGGGTGACCATTGATGCAAAAAAAGAAATTACTCATTTATCCTGTGCTTTTATTGGTGATTCTATGCGGAATTTTTATCTACAGCAAAAAAACTCCAACTGTACCGACACAACCTACAGAACCTCCGAAAGAGGACTCTTCCGATAATGTCAATATTACAGATCCCGACTCGGATTCACAAAAACCGACTACCGATACAACGGATTCCAGTTCCGTAGAAGACGGAAAACACTTCATCATTTTAGAAAAAATAAATGCTGATTCCGGAAGAATCACTTTTGACAGAGCAGATATCTTCTTTAGCGGACAGGATGATGAAGAAATCAAAAAATTAGGAGAAAATCCCGATGAACTTCCAAACGGATATCTAATTGACAACAAGGATGAAACACAGTTCACCCTGACATTAGATAAAAATGTCAACATCAATTTGCTTGATAACGAAAGCGATAATCCCGCTACTACATTTAAGACTGTTTCTTTGGAAGAATTTTTGAAAATGACAGGAACAGAGCAGGTACATTCCTACTTCTATATCACCGTCCAAAACAATATCATAACAGATATGTATGAACAATATGTTCCTTAAACTAAAAAAAGGTACTGTGCCGGAATCAATCATTCTCGGCAGAGTGCCTTTATTGACAGATAGCCTCTTTGCCGAACAAATGACAAGGAGGCTATTATTGTTTGAGTTACTGTTTTTACCGTACTTTATATTATACTACTCTTATCCTAAAATCCCATTAAACGATTAAACCATCCAATCTCTACAAAGTATAATTTTGATTGTTTCTATTTATTGTTTTCAGACTTACCCAAAAACCGTATCGCAGATTTTTGGGCTTTTTCTATTTTTTCAAATACTTCGTTTTCCACATCGGATGAAGAAATCCACCTTTTGCCGAATATCGTTTGTGCCGCTTCTATGATGATTCCACAAGGATACCTCTCTTTTTCTTCCGAAATTGCTTGAAGAAAGACCATCTTTGTTCGTTCACGAATCTCTTCTGCATTACCTCGATGAAATGACAGTTGCATCAAGCTCGTTGCAGACCATGCACGACAAAGACCATCATCATCAGCGAGCATTTTCCGTGCCAAAAAATCAATCTCTTCTGAAGTTCCCACCCATCCTAACGCTATGATAACCTTTCGACGAAGCACAACATCGTCCGTAGTTGCTAGCGAAATCAGAATAGGAATCAGCCGATTGCAAAAAGATGCATAAAAGTCTCTGTGTTTCATGTTAGAGAGAAGTTGTGCTGTCAAAAAAGCGGTATCTATTCTGAATTGTTCTCCTTCCACATCGTCCAGACGCTCAAATAAAAATTCTATCCCTTCTCTTCCATGTTGATCAAAACTGTTTTGCAAATATAACTTACTCTCTTCTTCCCAATCTTTACAAATCAGTTCATAATGATATGCTATCTCTTGACTTCCACCTAAATCAGCAATAAATTTGATTTTTTGACCGGAAGGAAAATTTTCTTTTTCCAAATCAAGGTATGCCTTTTGTAACTCTTCTTTCGTTAAGTTCGCACGACGGATTCTCTCCGCTTCCAGTTCCTGTAACATGTTATCCGTAGACTTTGTCATTGTTTTTCTCTCCTTGTAATTTGACCCTTCTTAAATTACACTATCATTTTCCATTCTTTTCCTCAAACCGCGAACAAAGACTCCTCGCTCTTTCATCAAATTCTGTCCCTTGTAATGTTTCAAACTCTTTGCGATATATTTTCAGCACTTCAAAAGAATAGTAGTAGAAACTGTAGAACAAATCGTCCGGAAAAACATTCTCTTCTTCATAACGGAGTTCATCCTCTTCTTCATCATAAACTTCCGACCATAAATATTCTTCTTTCAACATATCATCAAAAAAAGGCAACGGATCCGCATGCTCCAATTCATCTCCGTCACGAAAACTCTCTGCTATTATATCAAAACCTTCCAGCAAATCCTCTACAATATATCTTGCACTCTTATTGGTACTACTTTTAGCAAGAGCTTTCTTAAAAAGTCTCCCAAGAAAAATCAGTGTAAACGGAGCTGCGTACCACAATGTACTCTGATGCTCAATATTGATGGATACTTCGTACAACGCCGCCTCTACTTCCTCAATATTTTTCATCTGCTCAAGTACTTCAAAGTACCGAGGAAACAATGTTGCTCGTCCATAAGTTGTGGGAATCCTATGCCAAGGTATCTCCTCCATCTTTACCGTATTGATATAGTTTTGATTTCTTTCTGTCATCCTTATCCCTCCGTTTTTATTATACTATCTCTTGTACTGACCTACTATCATCACTTTAAATACTGTTCAAGATTTAAGACTCCAATATTCCGTTCCACTCACTTCAATTAGGACAAATTTAAAAAGAACAGTGCTTTCAAATTCGAGTTTGTGATAATTAATACTAAAACTCTATCGAATGATTTCATTATTTCATAGAAAATGAAGTATTGCTTGAGAATAGTATGTACAGCCTCTGTGAAATTGTAAATAAATTGATTCATGAAACAATCAAAAGAATAACTTATATAGATTCGATTCGTTCAATCATTTCATACTGTTTCATATACAATCTACTTTTTGCTTATGCCTGTGTAGTCTATTCTCTTTTTCATACGCATATACTATATATCCATTTTAAAACGTTTAAAACGGTTTGGTATGATTCTCAGAACTATACCTACTAATATGTCAGATACATCCCATTTCCCTATTTACGCAAACAAATTCTATTTCTTGTGGATACAATGCCTTATGATAAGATTATATCTCATAAAAGCCTTATTTTCGATAGCTGATTTGATTTTATAAAAAAAGAGATACAGTTCCAAAAGCTCCGAATCATCAAGCTCTTTTCTCTGTATCCCTTTTATTTTTCAATCAGACCCTATCAATAGGTTTTATTTCTATTCTGTCCTTAACATAGCTTTCCGTTCTTTATCT
>ERZ773008.571-NODE-571-length-27183-cov-10.408655_pt1 | contig 27183 bp, 22 predicted proteins | sample MGYA00580664_ERZ773008 | MGnify/ENA primary metagenome ERZ773008 (study PRJEB29015, sample SAMEA2738016) | human oral metagenome | biome: human oral; feature: human-associated habitat; material: dental | place: China | collected 2048 ... | reverse complement strand
TCATCTACCACCACCGGCCCGTCGCACCAGCCCCCGACCGTGGTGTTCACCACCGTGAACACACCTCATGCGATGGTTGACGTCACGTAGGCGCACATGACAATAAAAGGTTCTCAGGGTCGGAGGCGCCTGGGCACTCCGCCCGGGAATGATGATCTCGCCCATGTGATCCCATGCCCGGCACGGCAGTTCCTCGGCTAACCCGCGGCCCCTACCCTGACACCATGACGTCTCCGCAGCCGCACACCGTCACCCGCCACGAGATCTTCCAGTCCAGCCTCATCACGGCCCTGGCCCAGGGCGTCTACGACGATGAGATGACGCTGGCCGAGCTGTTGGGCCACGGCTCCTTCGGCATCGGCACCTTCAACGGGCTCGACGGCGAGATGGTGATCCTGGGCGGCGCCTGCTACCGGCTGCGCGGCGACGGGTCGGTGAGCATGCCGGACCTGAGCGAGCGCACGCCGTACGCCGTCGTGACGAACTTCGTACCGACCATCCACCACGAGGTGGGCGGGGCGGACGGAAGCAGGGTCGGCGATGTCTCCGGCGGGAGAGCCGGACCGTTCAGCCGGTCGGAGTTCTCCGCGATCGTCGACAGCCTCGTGTCGAGCTCGAACTACATGTACGCGCTGCGGGCGACCGGGCACTTCGCGTGGGCGAGCGCACGCACGGTGGTCAAACAGGACCGGCCGTACCGGCCGATGGCCGAAGCCACCGACGGCGAGGAGGTCGTGGTCCATGAGGACTTCGAGGGGACCGTGGCCGGTTTCCGCACGCCCCTGTACGAGCAGGGGATCTCAGTGGCGGGCTGCCACGCCCATATCATCGACGACGACCGCACCTGGGGCGGGCACCTGGTGGACTTCGAGCTGACCCGGGGCGTGGTCGAGCTGTGCCCGGGCACCGACTTCCGGCTGCGGCTGCCGCTGACCGAGGAGTTCGGGGCGGTCGATCTCAGCGAGGACATGAGCGAGGAGATCAGGCAGGTCGAGCACCACTGAGAGGAACGAGGACGGCGGATAGTAGCCGAGGGGACGGGCCTCGATTCCGCCGGGCCTCGCCGACCCTCGCCGCTCACAGCATGCAGGACACGCAGCCGGCCACCTCGGTGCCCTCCAGGGCGGCCTGACGCAAGCGGATGTAGTAGAGCGTCTTAATGCCCTTGCGCCAGGCGTGAATCTGGGCACGGTTGACGTCCCGGGTGGTGGCGGTGTCCGGGAAGAACAGGGTCAGGCTCAGCCCCTGGTCCACGTGCTGGGTGGCCGCCGCGTAAGTGTCGATGATCTTCTCGGGGCCGATCTCGTAGGCGTCCTCGTAGTACTCGAGATTGTCATTCGTCATGTAGGGCGCCGGATAGTAGACGCGTCCAATCTTCCCCTCCTTGCGGATCTCGATCTTGGCGACGATCGGATGGATCGAGGAGGTCGAATGGTTGATGTAGGAGATCGAGCCGGTCGGAGGCACCGCCTGAAGGTTGCGATTGTAGATGCCGTCCCTCGCGATTTTCTCGGCCAGCTCCGACCAGTCGGCCCGCGTGGGCACGTGCGCACTGGAGGTCTCGAAGATCGTACGAACGCGGTCCGTGACGGGCACGAAGTCCTGAGTCGTGTACTTCTCGAAGAATTCACCGCTCGCGTACGTGGAATCCTCGAAGCCGACGAAGGACCTCCCCCGCTCGACAGCCAGCTCGTGCGAGGCACTCAGGGCCGCGAACAGCACGCAGGCGAAGTAGACGTTGGTGAAGTCCAGGCCCTCTTCGCTCCCGTAGTGGATCCCCTCGCGGGCCAGGAAACCGTGAAGGTTCATCTGCCCCAATCCGATCGCGTGGGACTCGCGGTTGCCGCGGTCGATGGAGGGCACGGACGGCAGATGCGTCTGGTCCGAGACCGCCGTCAGTCCCCGCACCGCCGTCGCGACCGTCCGAGCGAAATCCGGGGAGTCCATCGTCTTGGCGATATTGAGGCTTCCCAGGTTGCAGGAGATATCCTTGCCGACGTGAGCGAAGGACAGGTCCTCGTTCAGCGTGCTCGGCTCGGAGACCTGCAGAATCTCCGAGCAGAGGTTGGACATGACCACCTTGCCCTCGATCGAGTTGGCTCGGTTGACCGTGTCCTCGAACATGACGTACGGGTAGCCGGACTCGAACTGGATCTCGGCGAGCGTCTGGAAGAATTTGCGCGCGTTGATCCGAGTCTTCTTGATACGGTCGTCAGCAACCATCTCACGATACTTCTCAGTAACGTCGACCTCCGAGAACGCCATCCCGTAGACGCGTTCAACGTCATACGGGCTGAACAGACACATGTCTTCATTGTTCCGGGCCAGCTCGAAGGTGACGTCAGGAATGACGACGCCCAGTGAGAGGGTCTTAATGCGAATTTTCTCATCCGCATTCTCGCGTTTGGTATCGAGAAACCGCATGATATCGGGGTGATGTGCATGGAGATAAACAGCACCAGCGCCCTGACGAGCCCCCAGTTGATTGGCGTAGGAGAAGGAGTCCTCGAGAAGCTTCATAACCGGGATGACGCCACTGGACTGGTTCTCGATGCGCTTGATAGGCGCGCCCATCTCACGCAGGTTGGTCAGCAGCAGGGCCACCCCGCCACCGCGCTTGGACAGCTGGAGGGCCGAGTTGATACCGCGGGCGATCGACTCCATGTTGTCCTCGATGCGCACGAGGAAGCAGGAGACCGGCTCGCCGCGCTGCGCCTTGCCCTCGTTGAGGAAAGTAGGGGTGGCCGGCTGGAAGCGACCCGACATCATCTCATCGATGAGCCCCAGTGCAAGCCGCTCGTCGCCGTCGGCCAGGGCCAGTGCCACCATAGTGACGCGATCCTCGAACCGCTCCAAGTAGCGTTCGCCGTCGAAAGTCTTGAGCGTGTACGACGTGTAGTACTTGAAAGCCCCCAGGAAGGTATCGAAGCGGAATTCGTGCGCGTAGGCGGCCTCAAAGGCCGACGTAACGAACTCCGGCGAGTAGCGGTCGAGAACGGACTTTTCATAATAGCCCTCCTCAATCAGATAGGAGAGCTTCTCCTCAATGCTCCGGAAGTGAACCATATTCCGATCGACGTGCTGAAGGAAGTACTGACGCGCCGCCTCGCGATCCGCATCGAATTGGATCCTGCCGTTCTCGTCATACAGGTTCAGCGCGGCATTCAGGGAGTGATAATCACGCTCAGGGGAGGGGGCTGCTTCCGGCCCGGCGTCCGTCATCGTTTCTGCCAAAACGTATCCAATCCTTCTCTCACGCGTTCCACGTCGGTGGGGGTCCCCAGGAGCTCGTAACGGTACAGCAGCGGTACATCGAGTTTACTGGCGATAATATCACCGGCCAGACAGTATGCCTCGCCGAAGTTGGTGTTGCCCGAGGAGATCACCCCCCGGCACAGAGACCGATGATGCGGATCATTGAGAAATGCAATGACCTGCTTGGGAACAGCCCCTTTGACGCTGCCACCGCCGTACGTCGGCACGACCAGGACGTAGTCCTCATCAACGGTGAGCGGTCCATCCGCCCGACGCAGTGGAATGCGCGCGCACCGGTAGCCGAGCTTACCCACGAAACGGTGCGTGTTCTCCGAAGCGGAGGAGAAGTACACCAGGAGCGGGCCGTCCCGGTGCTCCGAGACGGTCACGCCCCTCGAACTGCGAGGCTCGGAGAGGCGAGCGCAAGAGCCTTGATCTTGTCCGGGCGGAAACCGGACCAGTGCTCCTCCCCCGCCACGACGACCGGGGCCTGGGCGTAGCCGAGGGACGTGACCTGCTCGAGGGCCTCGGCATCCAGCGAGATGTCCACCGTCTCGTAGACCAGGCCCGCCTTGTCCAGGGCACGGCGGGTGGCGCTGCACTGCACGCAGTTGGGCTTGGAGTAGACGGTGATCGCCATGTCGGTCTCCTGGCTCTCGTGAAGGGTCGATGGATCGCATACCCGAGCCGCCGGCACCGGCCCCTCGGGAGGAGGGTCTTCCCCGGTGCAACAACGCTCGTGTCATTCTCGGACGGGCGCGCCCGTCTCGCGAGGTATGACACTACCCCTAGTGGTGGTGACGTGCCAGCACCCCAAGATGATGTGCCTTACGTGGCGCTGTGCGCAGCAGGCCTGCTTCCTGTGGACAGCCGCGCCCGGCCTGTGGACGCGGGCCAATGACGTCGTCGCCCGGCACCCGCGCGACAGGGCGGCGACCGCCTCACGATCTGCGCAACCATGGTCTTACAGGGGTGTGACACGAACCCGCGCCCCTGGCCCGCAGGACTCCCCGAGCGGCTCGCTCCGCGCATCCCCACCCTGGGGACAAGGTCCGCAGGACACGCCGGGGACCCGGATAGCACCGGCGTGTCGGCACCCGCGGAGGCGCCCCCCGGCTCCCCGTCCGGGGAACGCGTTACGGTGGGGCACGTCGCACACGAACGCTTCGGGACCAGGAGGGCCGACCGTGGACGCCGCCGACCGCCGCATCGCGATCCTCGACAGGCTGAACAACACCACCGTGCCCCTGCCCGCCGCCGGGCTGGGCGAGGCGCTGGGCGTATCCCGTCAAATCATCGTGGGCGACGTCGCCCTGCTGCGTGCCTCGGGCCACTCGATCCACGCCACCAATCGGGGTTACCTCCTGGCGCGCCCCGCGACGCGGCCGCGACGCCCGCTCCTCGTCCAGCACACGCGCGAGCAGATCCCCCTCGAGCTCTCCACGGTCCTCGACGCCGGGGGCGCCGTCATCGACGTCTCCGTCGAGCACCGTCTCTACGGCCAGATCACCGCGGACCTGATCATCCGGGACCGCAACGACCTTCAGGCCTTCCTCGCCCGTCTGAGCGACTCCTCCTCCCTGGCCGAACTGACCAACGGGTGGCACACCCATACGATCGAGGCCGAGTCCGAGGAGGATCTCGACGAGATCGCCCGACGACTCGACCGCCTGGGACTCCTGCGCACGCAGGGCTGACGACCGCCGACGGCGCGGAGAGGGCCGGTCGGCAGAGCTCGTCGTTCTCGCAGCCGCGGGTGCGAGGAGCGCACCACTCGTCGCACTGGGCGTGTCGCGCCCGCTCGCATGCACGCCATCGAGCGCCGCCGGCCCTCGTGCCTCCCGCATTCGCCGCGCGATGACGGCGTTTCCCGGCCCCGTCCGCTCCGGGGAGAGCGGGCTTCCCCGCGGGCGGAGCGTCATTGTCCGGTGCTCGCTTCCAGAGTGTTCACAGGATCACGCGTTGGACTTGCATGCGTCCGATCCGAGCAGCACTCACCAACAACCACCCCTGTCTCCGAGAAAGGAGTCCCGCGATGACCCTTGCCGCGCTCGCCTCCATCGGTGCCGACCTGGTTGCCCTCGCCGTCCTCGTCGGCGCGCTCTACATCCGACGCCACAGCCGCAAAGACCTCATGTCCGCCTACGTCGGCGTCAACGTCGGCGTCCTGGCCGTCACCCTCCTCCTAGCCACCGCCAGCGTCGGAGCCGGCCTGGGCCTGGGCCTGTTCGGCGTCCTGTCCATCATCCGCCTGCGCTCAACCCAACTGACCCAGCACGAAGTCGCCTACTTCTTCGCCGCACTCGCCCTCGGCCTGCTCGGCGGCATCGGAGCACCCCTGACGACAACAGCCGCACTCATGGCCCTCGTCGTCGCCTCCCTGTGGATCAGCGACCACCCGGCCCTCCTGCGCCGCAACCGCCACCAGGTCATCATGATCGACCACGCCATCACCGACGAGACCGCCCTGACCGCCCACCTCACCAACCTCCTCGGCGCCCGAATCCGCTCCATCGACACCCAGCGCCTCGACCTCGTCAACGACACCACACTCGTCGACGTCCGCTACCAAGTCGACGACACCCAGCCGCCGACAGGAGCGCCCGCCCCCGCAGGCCTGGGGAGCGCCGCCGCACTGCCGACGGTGCCCTCCCCCACGGACACCTGGGCCCCGGTCTCGGAGGAGCCGCCGTCCTACCTCCCCCAGCAGCGGGCCATGGCGAGCCGCTGATGGCGGACGCCGACCCGCCCCGATCGCTACCGGCCCGCCGCACACTCGGCCGGGCGTCCCGCCCCGACCACCCGGGCGCGGCCCCGCTGTCGGGGGCCGGATGAACAACCAGATCCGCTATCGACACAACAGGAGCCCACCATGCCCGTCACCGCACCGACCGGTCCGCTCGCCACTGAGCATCTGGCCCCCACGACCCTGGAGGAGCTCAACACCGCCGCCGGCCTGCTCACCCGCGTCGATCGCAAGTACCTCGTGGGCGCAACCACCGCGCAGGACGTCATCGACGTCCTAGCCGAGCGGGCCCGCGTCCTCGACATCGATGGCCGCCGATCCTTCTCCTATGCTTCGACCTATTTCGACACCCCCGCCCTCGACTCCTACCACCGGGCTGCCCGCAAGCGTCGTCGCCGCTTCAAGATCCGCACGCGCTCCTATCTCGACTCGGAGCTGACCTTCCTGGAAGTCAAGACTCGAGGTGCGCGAGGAGCAACAGTCAAGCAGCGCCTGCCCTACCGCGCCGTCGACGCCGGCCGTCTGACCGCCAGCGGGCTCGAATTCATCGTCGAGTGCCTCGCGTCATCGAGCGGATCCGCCGAGGAAGCGCACCGCATTGCTCGGGCCCTCATGCCGACGATGTCCACAACCTATCGCCGCACGACGCTGCATCTGCCCACCGACGAGGCCCGCGCCACGATCGACACCGACCTGACATGGACCGCTCTCGCCCCGGGTCCGGGCGCGCCGGGCGACGCCGGCTCCGCCGGGCGCAGAGCCCGCCCGGGAGCCATCCGGTACGGCCTGTCGCAATCCGCCGGGCCACTGGCCGTCATCGAGACGAAGAACCCGGCCACGCCCTCGCCGACCGACCGCCACCTGTGGTCCAACGGTCACCGGCCGTCGCAGATCTCGAAATACGCCACGGGCATGGCGGCCCTCCACCCGGAGCTGCCGGCCAACAAGTGGCATCGGCTCCTCACGCACGAGCTGGCCGGCACCACCCGCATCACCCGCGGCGCAGGCGCCCTCCCAACGACCACCACCGCACCGAACTCGGCCCCCTCCGGGCGGCGGCCGGACACGACCCGCCGGGCCACCGGCACTAGGAGAAACGCATGTTGAACCCGCTCACGCACCTCATCGCCCCTCGTGCCGGGCGCCGTCGTACCGACACCGGTCCGCGGACCCGCCGGGGGCGCCGTTCCGGCGGCGCCATCGCCGCCCTGGCGTCAGTCGCGCTCGTCGCCGTCTGCGGAACATCGTCGACGAGCGCCGGCGGCTCGACGAGCATGGCGACGAACTCGGCGGATTCGCCGACGACGAGCACGGCGAGCGCCGCACAGGAGTCCGGATCCGCCGATGACCGCACGAGCATCAGCACGCGTGTCAGACAGAGCTCGACCGGGGCGAGCCCGGCTGACATCCTGGCCGCGAACGCCGATACCTCCCAGGCAGCACAGGCCGCCGACGACTCCGACAACGCCGGCGTCTACGACGCGTCCGCGCAGTCCACCACGACCATCACCGCCTCCGGCGACTCGGTGGATGTCGTGGGCGGCGCAGCCGACGACGTCGCCGTCGACAGCGCGGACGGGACGACCATCACCATCACCGCCTCCGGCACCTACGTCGTGACCGGCGGCCTCGACAACGGGCGAGTGATCGTGGCCGCCGACGACGCCGACGTCCACCTCATCCTGGCGGGCGCCTCGATCACCAGCGCCGACGGCCCCGCGATCGACATTCAGGACGCCGGGAGCGCCGTGCTCGTCCTGGCGGAGGGCACGACGAACACGCTGGCCGACGGCTCGACCTACGCCGCCGGCGAGGATGCCGCCACCGCCGCCCTGTCCTCCTCCGACACCATCACCATCACCGGCACCGGCTCGCTGAACGTGACCGGCTCGTACAACGACGGCATCTCGTCCAAGAACGGGCTCGTCATCACCGGCGGCACGACGATCACGGTCGACGCCGTCGACGACGGGCTGCGCGGTAAGGACTACCTGCTCGTCTCCGGCGGCACGCTCACGATCACGGCCGGGGGAGACGGGCTGAAGTCCGACGAGGACAACGACGAGACCAAGGGATTCGTCGCACTCGGCGCCGCCACGGTGAGCGTCGTCTCCGGCGACGACGGCGTGTCCGCGGCCACTGATATGACGGTGGACGGCACGACGCTGTCCATCACGGCCGGCGGCGGGCAGTCCAGCGCCGACGTCTCCGCCGAGCAGGGGCCGGGCCAGGGGGCGATGCCGAACGGGGGCGAACCGGATCAGGGCGCCGACCCCGCCCGGACGCCGAGCCAGGGCCCGGCGCCCGCGCAGGGCGATCCGGGCCAGGGGGCCCAGGAGCAGTCCCAGGACGAGACGGCCCCGTCCCCCAAGGGCATCAACGCCGGGGTGGCCTACGCCCAGGACTCGGGAGACGTGACCATCGACGCCGCCGATGAGGGCCTGCAGGGCGCCTTCATCACCGTGAGCGGCGGGAGCATGTCCATCGCCTCGGGCGAGGATGGCTTGAACGCCTCGAGCGGCGACAGCACGATCGAGGGCTATGAGAACGCCGACTCCGAGTCGGACGACGGGTCGGTGCTCACGATCTCGGGCGGACAGGTCCAGGTCGACTACGCCAGCTCGGACGGCATCGACTCGAACGGCTCGGCCCGCGTCACCGGCGGCGAGGTCGTGGTGGGCGGCGCGGCCGGGGCGATGGACGGCTCGGTGGACGCCAACGGGGAGACGGCGCTGGTGGGGGTCTCCAGCTCGACGGCTGTGGCCGAGGGCGACACGATCTCCGTCACGGGCACGGACGGCACGAACTGGGAGCTGACCAGCACGGTGTCGGCCGATGCGGTGACGGTGCTGGGCCTGACCGAGGGCGTCGAGTACACCGTGACGACGACGTCGGGCGGGTCGGCGACTGCGACGGCGTCCTCCCTGAGCGCGGGCACGGGCGCAGGACCCGGCGACGGCGACTCGATCGCAGGCCCCGGCGGGGCGCCCGACGGCCGGGTCGGCGCGGGCAGTGCGGGCGACCGGGCCGCCGGATAGCAGTCAGCCTCAGCCGCCCGGGCTAGGACCGGTCCGGGCGCGGGAGGGAGCGCGGAGCGGCGGGGCGGATCCAGGCGGTGGCGTCGGCGGGCAGGACATTGACGGCCCGCTCGAGGTTCCCGCCGTCGCCGTCGGATTCGACGCACCCGAGCGGGACGGAGGCGAGCAGCACGTCGCCGTCGGGGAGCGGGACGTCGGCGTCGAAGCTCGTCCAGCACTGCACGCCGCCGCGGGCGAAGGCGAGCACGCGCTCGTCGCGACGCACCCACTCCAGCGGCTCGCCGTTCGCCGCGCCCCACACCCGACGGCGCAACCGCAGGCCATCGCGATACAGGCTCAAAGTCGAGTCGGGGTCCGCCTCCTGGACCGCGACGGCGTGTGCGCCCCAGCCGACCGGCTGGGGCAGATGGGGTTCGGCTCCGCCGTCGGGGCCGAATCCGAAGGAGTCGCCGGTCGCCGTCCACGGCAGCGGGACGCGGCAGCCGTCGCGGCCCTTCTCCTTGCCCCGCATGCGGAAGGCGATCGGATCCTGAAGGCGCCCCTCGGGGATGTCGGGCACCTCGGGCAGACCCAGCTCGTCGCCCTGGTAGAGGTACATGGCCCCGGGCAGAGCCATGACGATCATGGCGGCGGCCCGGGCCCGACGCTCGCCCTGCACGGCGTTCTGAGGCGGAGCGACGCCATCGGCGCCGATCCACGCCCGGGCCATGCGCTGAGCGATGCCCGCCGGGTAGGAGGGATCGGGCTCACCGCCCTCGGCGTCGTCGGCCGGGTCGAAGCCCAAGCGGGTGGTCACGCGCGGGGTGTCGTGGCAGCCGAGGACCCAGGTGGTTGAGCCGCAGACCGCCTCGTCGGCGAGACCGCCGTCGATGGCCCAGCCGATCGAGCGCGCGCTCCAGTCGGCGTCCTGCATCTGGAAGTTGAAGGCCTGTCCGAGGCTCGCGGCGTAGGCGGGGCGGCGGGAGGCGGCGACTCCGGCCTCGGCGACGGCGAAGCGCGGCGGATCGTAGGACTCCAGCAGGGCGCGCCAGGCGGCGTAGATGTCGTGGACCTCGTCGCGGTCGAGCAGAGGGTGGGAGCCGTCCTCGGGCAGCGGCCACCAGGGAATCTCCGCCATCGGCCGGTAGGGTTCGGACATGTCCTTGGCCATGCCGGGGGCGAAGTCGACGCGGAAGCCGTCCACACCGCGGTCGCACCAGAAGCGCAGGGTGGTCAGAAGGTCCTCGCGCACGGCCGGGTGGTCCCAGTTGAGGTCGGGCTGCTCGGGGGCGAAGACGTGGAGGTACCACTGGCAGGGGCGGGGCGTGCCCGGGCCGGTCAGGGGCGCGCCATCGGGGGTGCGGTCGTCGATGCGCTCCCAGGCGGAGCCGCCGAACATGGAGCGCCAATCGCCCGGCGGCTCGGTGCCGCCGGGGCCGGTGCCGGGGCGCACATGGTAGAGGGCGCGTTCGGGCGCGTCGGGGCCGCCGGCCAGCGCGGCGCGGAACCAGGCGTGCCGGTTGGAGGAGTGGTTGGGGACGATGTCGACCATGATGCGGATGCCGGCGGCATGAAGGGCGGCGACCAAACGGTCGAAATCGGCCAGGGTGCCGATGCGCGGGTCCACGTCGCGGTGGTCGTCGACGTCGTAGCCGCCGTCGGCCAGGGCCGAGGGGTAGAAGGGCGAGAGCCAGACGGCGTCGACGCCGAGAGCCGCCAGGTACGGCACGCGACTGGTGATCCCGTCCAGGTCGCCGACGCCGTTGGAGTCGGCGTCGGCGAAGGACCGCGGGTAGATCTGGTAGACGACGGCGTCCTTCCACCACTCGCGGGAGAGGGGAGTCGGAGTTCCGGTCGGAGGCGGGGCGGGCTGCGAGTTCGCGGTCACGGGCGCATCCTGCCAGGAATCGGGTGGAACGCAGAACGCGCGGGAGACGGAGCGACGCTCGCATGCCGGGCATCGAGAGCACCAGGACGCCGAGGAGACGGTCGTGCGGGCGCCGATCCCGCCGGGCCCGCCGAAGCGCCGGGCACGAGCCGAGGCCCCCGAGGGAGCCAGCGGCCCCGAAGCCCGACGTCGTCCGCGGTCGCCAGGGGCACCGGGCCCGGCGGGAGCGCCAGTATCTATGACGGGCTTCCCCATCGCCGCGCAAGCCCGCCTTATGACGTACAATTACCTGTACAACATGTTCAGTAGTAGAACGTCCTAGCAGGAGGCCGGGGCCATGAAGACCATGACCTACACCGAGTCGCGCGCCCACTACGCCGAGGTCCTCGATTCCGTCGTCGACGACTGCGAGGAGGTCGTCATCGTCCGCGCCGGTCACGAGCCCGCCGTCATCGTCTCCCTCGCCGAGTACCAGTCGCTCAAGGAGACGGACCATCTCCTGCGCAACCCGGTCAACGCCCGGCGCCTGCTCGGCGCCACCAGGCGGCTCGAGGCCGGTGGTGGGACCGCTCACGATCTCATTGAGAACGAGAACGACTGATATGGGACTCGTCTGGGATGACGGCGCCTGGGAGGAATACCTGCGGTGGCAAACCCGGGATCGCAGGATTCTCAAGCGCATCAACCGGCTCCTCCGCAATATCCAGCGCAATGGGAACACCGGCATCGGCAGGCCGGAACCTCTGCGCTACAACCTCGCCGGATACTGGTCCCGCCGCATCACCGAGGAGCACCGTCTCGTCTACCGCATCGACGAACACGGCAATATTCTCATCGCCTCGTGCCGACAGCACTACGAGGACCGGTGAGGCCGGCGAGCTGAGGCCGGCGAGCATGACGGCGGCGATGTCATCGGGCGGATCGGCCGGAGGGACGACTCGGCGCTGTCAGCCGGGACGGGCGGCCCCGCGAGCGGGGCCCGGAGGCCCCGGCGGGCCGGGCGGCCGGCAGCGCAATCCTCCACCGCGCGCACGATGTCCAATCAGACCGGCAGGCGGATGGTTCCGGAGCCGATTGCGCACCCATCACTCCTGCGCAAGCTGCCGACGAATCCGCTCAAGGTGCTCCTCGATCCAAGCGGCCACCCGCGACGGTACTCGTTCGGCCGCACCAGCCGCCCAGGCGCCGGAGAACCGGTCGATCATCTCATCAACGACGTCAAGGACATCATCGTCGTCGACATTCAAACCCGCCTGGAGCCGCACGAAGTGGTCACGGGAGATCTCCGACAGCCGCGCCGTACCGAAGAAGGGCAGCCCCAGATCGGCATGGTCGGGGTAGGCGGCCGTGCACACGAGGTCGTAGGCGGGAGAGAGTCTCGCTATCTTCCGATCCGGATAGATGAGTGACCAGTTCTTCAGGTGGGCATCCCCATTGCCGATGAGCAGGTTGAAAACCGTTCGACGCACCATCTCCCGCAATGAGGCACGATCCCGCCCGCGATAAGCGATAGCAGCGAGGGACTCGACCGTGGATCGGTACTTCTCCTCGCCAGCCCCGAAGCATCCGAGCACCTGGGCGAAGTCCTCGATATGGATGCGCCTGCCGGGCGAGCGGTCGAAGCGGCGCACCACGTAGGCCTCGTCCTCATCGGATGGCCATAGTCCTTCCCCAAGCTCATCCACCTGATCATGATGCCGCACATGGACCTCAGGAACCTCAATACCGACCTCGCCCGCCAACCGCATCATAGCAGTCTCGTTCGCCACGAGCCCCGGATAACGGCCATCGGGAGTTTTTACGATCCAGTCGCCGCCTTCGCCATGGGCGGGGAGCACCAGCCGGTCTCCCTCCTGACGCATGGAGAACTTCAGTCCCACCCCCGCCAAGGAAAAGCGCAGGCGTCCGGAAGGCTCAGGGATGTTCACAGGAACATCACTCGCCCTCTCGAATCCCTCGATGACACACGCTCCGGAATCCGGGATGACCTCAACCGCTCCCGGAAGATCACCTCCGATCCTCACGAGCAGGTCGATCTCACGCTGAGTGCTGACTCCCTGCTCGCGAGCGATCAGCTCCCTGAGGCGCCCCTCGGGCAGAAGATTGGAGAACCACGCGGGCACCCTGTTGGTCGCTCGAGGCTGCTTACGTGGATGCTCTTCGAACCAGCGCCCCAGCACCGCACGGTCGGGTCGATCCCAGTAGTCCCGATCGAAGACGAACTTCGTAAAGGCGTCTCTTCGATGAATCGCTCCGACATACTCCCCGTGAAGGAGAACGGCATAGACCGCTTCGATCATGACGCTTCACTTTTCTGCCAGTCCTCATCGGTGAAGTAGTCACCGAGCGGTGGGGTGTCCTCATGCCCATAGGCGGTGCGCGCCCTAATGAAGTCACCGAGGTAGCTGCGCAGCAGCTCAGTTCTCGCTTCAATGACGTCCTCGTACCGGTTCTCCTGAAGGTCATGCAGGATCTGCTCGTCCAGAAGCAGCGAGGCGAGCTCGAACTCAGAGTCCAGGAGTGAAAGCAGATCGCGACGATCTTTTGTCGAGATCACCTTGTTCGCGGCGACAGGAGCTCCGTCGGGGAGAAGGGAGGCCGGAACCAGGTCGGAGACCACGCCCCGCGGTGTCGTCTCACTCTCGAGCTGCGCATCCAGTGTCTCCGTCGTTATCGGGGCGCCTGAGTCCGGATCGATCGGCTCCAGGTTCCACATCGCGGTGAGAATCACCTTGCTGTCGGAGCGAGTAGCTCGAAACACACCGAGATCAGGAATTTTCGGGGCGCTCACGAGCGTTGCTGCGCCGAGAAGTCTTTGGACCGACGCCGATTCCTGACGGGGAACAAGGCAGGCCGCCATATCTCGCAGATCCGTCTGAGAACCATTGATACCGAGTTCATCGGCACCGACGCTCGTGCGCCAGAACCAGCGTCGAAGTAGCTCAAGATTACGGTCCTGAGCGTGGGGAAAGAAGGCGAAGAACCTTGTCAGGACAAGCAGCTGGAAACGAAACGGAAGGAACGTCATATGAGGAACACCGCACTGCTGCTGTAGAAAGACTACGGCTGCGGCGAGGGCTCGTTCCGTTGCCGCATAGGCCTCTTCCTGATTTTCATTGGAAAAGTCGCTCACAGCACGACGTCTGGGAGAGAATTCTCCATGAACATCACGAGTGATATCCGTGTGGCGTCGCACCAGGAGCGCCTGAACCACAACCTTGTCCGGCAGAGCCCCGAAATGCGTCTGCTCGTCAACGTGTGCTGCGATACCCGCCGTCGTCAGCCCCTTGCTCGGCCCGCCGTGAATCGCATCAAAGATCTCCGCGGCATTAAGCTTCTTCCCCCGGTTATTGATTCGGTCGAAGACCTCCCGGAGAACCATCTCATCTGCATCCTCCATGATCGTTGCGGGAACCGATACGTCAGCGAGCCTACCAGCGATATCCTGAATGTGAACGACAAAATCTGCGCCGTCAGGATTGTCTCTCAACCACGCCAGTGCACGCCCCAAATCGAACAGATCGGGCAAAGGAACGATGAGTGAGGACCCCGAATCACGCAAAGAGGTGACCCTCTGCTCCCCCAACGAGTACCCCAAGGAGAATCTCGAATCACGCGCTCCTTCCGGGTCGACGACATTCACGAGGCTGGTGATGCGCTGCTGACCATCCACCACCCACAAGGCCTCCGGCAGACTACCCGCGTCAACGTCAAGAGCGCCGATCCTCAAATGCTCCGCCCCCGCCTCCCGTTTCCAGAGCAGAAGACTGCCGATCGGATACCCGCGAAGCACGGAGTCGATGAGATTGAGGACATCCTGCTTCTCCCAGCGGAAAGAACGCTGAAACTGAGGCACGCGCAGACGCCCGGCTTTCACCAGGGATCGCAGCTGCGCAATGCTGTAGCTCTGGCTGCTGGAGAGGGCCTGCGGTTCGCTCATACATCAATTATGCCGAACACCACTGGCATCATCGATATGACCTGGAAACTAGGACATAGGTCCCACTTCTCTCAGCACTCGACAACGTTGACGGCCAGCCCGCCGCAGGACGTCTCCTTGTACTTGGCGAGCACGTCCTCGCCGGTCTGACGCATGGTCTCGATGACCGTGTCGAGGCTGACGGCGTGGCCGAGTCCAGGGTCGTGGAGATGAGGCAGCGTCCGGGGCGACGGCGGACAGTCCGAGCGCAGCGGGGCCGGCGGTATCCTCGGCCAGGATGGAGCCCGCCGCGGCTGCGGAGGCGTTTGAGGAGGCGTTCATCGAGGCAGAGGAGCCACAGCTGATCACGTCCTCAACGATGCACGCCCAACACCCGGGCCCCAAGTCCTACGTCTTCGCCCCGCCGCCCCGCCACCATCGCGCAGTCGACCCGGCGTGCGGGGCTCCTGGGACTCATCCGAGCAGAAGCGTGTCCAAATCTGCTGCAAAGAAGCCGCAAGCCCGTATCGGCGGCGGATGAAACCCCGGAATATCAACGATTCTCCTCGCTCATTCCGACGTGATCCGGGCCTTTGTAACAGATTTGGACACCCGGACCGGGATCGTCCCCACCCGGGAGGGCGGCGGGGCCTGTGCGCCCCTGCGGAGGCCCGCGCTGCGCCCCCTCGCCATCGCGGCCGATCCGGCGCAGAAGCCAACCAATTCCGGCGCGGGCCGCTGTCAGTCGGTCGGGCGCACGAGCCACCAGGCAGCGTAGGGCGGCACGGGCACCTGCCCGTCGCCGGCGCCCTCGAGAGTCGTCGAGTCGGACGGAACCGTGCCGGTGAGCGCGTCGACGGCTCCCAGCACCCCGTACTCGGCGAGCCTCCGGGCGGGGACGCTCCTCCAGTCGGGAGTCACGTTGTACACGCCGACGAAACTGCCGCGGGGGTGGTCGCGGTAGGTGACCAGCACGCCCTCGTCATCGACCGGGGCCACCACCGTGCGCACGTCGGCGCTCAGCTGCGGCAGACTCGCCCGCACCCGCCCCAGGTGGGCCAGATCGGAGAAGATGCGCCCCTCGACGGTGGAGCGATCGTGCCTGTTCTCCACGCGGGACTCGTCCAGGGCGGGACGACCGGCCCATCGCGAATCGGTCTCGTGTCCGGGCTCGGTATCCCAGTTTGGGTCGTTGAACTGGCCGAGCTCGTCCCCGGACCAGATGACCGGCACGCCGCCCCACCCGTAGATGACGGCGTTGGCCAGACGCAGGGCGTTGAAACGCTCTTCCAGCCAGGTGCGCAGCTCCTCCTCGCGCCAAGCGGGCGTGGACTCGTCGATGCCCTCGACGGCCTCGGCGGCGGCTTCGATGCCGATGAGAGAGGCGGCGGTGCCCGCAATACGGCGGTCGTTCGTGACGGGATTGTACTGGAAGACCAGGCCGCGGGCGTCGCTCATGGGGTAGGCCCCGCGATACCAGTCGGCGAGGAAGACGCGGTGCCAGTAGCCGTTGAGACCCACTGCGGCCGCATCGTCGTCCCCGATGGCCCAGCCGATGTCGTCGTGGCAGCGGATATATGTGATCCAGGTGGCCGTGGACGGCTCGACGGGCAGCGCGTCCAGGGCATGAGCGGCGAGTGCGACATTGCGGGTGGCGAGCATGGACCAGACCTGGACCATGAGGGAGTTGTGGTAGGCGAGGTCGGAGACCTTGCCGGTGTAACGGCCCTGGCCCAGGTACTGGAGGAGCTCGGTGGGGGCGACGATCGCCTCGGCCTTGAGGTCGACGGCGGGGCAGGCGATGCGGGTCAGGGCGCGCAGGACCTCGGTGATGGCGTGGACCTCGGGCTGGCCCTGGCAGTCGGTGCCCTTGCGCTTGATGGTGAAGGCGATGGCGTCCAGGCGCAGCACCTCGACGCCGCGGTTGGCCAGGTCCAGAACGATGCCGGCGAACTCGGCCATGACGCGGGGGTTGCGCCAGTTGAGATCCCACTGGAAGGAGTTGAAGGTCGTCCAGACCCACCCGCCCATCTCGTCGTTCCAGGTGAAGTTGCCGGGGGCGAAGTCGGGGAAGATCTCGGGGAGGGTCTTCTCGTACTCGTCGGGCTCGGTGCGGTCGGGGTAGACGAAGAAGTAGTCGCGGTAGCGCTGCTCGCCCGCCCGGGCGCGCTCGGCCCACTCGTGCTCGGCGGCGACGTGGTTGAGGACGAGGTCGATCACCAGGCTGATGCCGTCCCGGCGCAGTTCCGCGGTCAGGTCGGCGAGGTCGTCCATGTCGCCCAGGTCGGGACGCACGGAGCGGTAGTCGGCCACGGCGTAGCCGCCGTCGGAGTCCCCGGGGCGCGGGGTGAGCAGGGGCATGAGGTGGAGGTAGGACACGCCCAGCTCACGCAGGTAGGGGATGCGCCGTATGACGCCGCGCAGGTCGCCGGCGAAGCGCTCGGTGTAGCCGGCGTAACCGATGCGCGAGGGATCCTGGATCCAGGTGGGGTCGAGCGTACGGGCGAGATCGAGGTGGCGCAGCTCCGGATCGCGCTCCACGTAGGCGCGGGCGGCCTCGGCGAGCAGGACGGCGGCGGTGCGCGTGGCGATGGGCTCGCCGTAGAGCGTCGCCAGGCCGTCGCCGACGTCGGGGTACCAGCGCTCGATCCGAGTGGTGAGGATCTCGCGCTCGGGGCGGGTGAGGTCGGAGGCGTCCAGGACGGCATCGACGGCGTCGCGGACCTCCGCAGGGATCTCGGCAGCGGTGTCGCGGCCGGTGGACCAGGTGGAGTCAGGTGCGGTAGGGACGGGCTTGGAGGCGCTCATGGTCCTATAGTGGCCGAGGTGCTCATCGTTTGGCAGGTCTTCGGGGCCCCGACTTGGTCGTCGTTCATGGTGACCGTAGGAGACGGCCCGGAACCGGCATCGATCAGTAGTCGAGACCGATCGAGATCAACCGGGACCGATCGGGATCGGTAGCAGGACGATCGGACGCCACCGCAGAGCCGCCCCGCCCCGTCCATGACGAGGCCGGCACGCGGGCGAGACGCGCGCCGCATCGCGTCGGGGACGCGGGTCCTGCAGCGCCTTCGAACGCCCCCGGCGGGACGTCGATGAGAGATCCGAGGAGATCGGAGGTCACTGACCGGGCGGGGCGCCCGCACCACCGGGGGCTCCAGCGCCACCGGGGACTCCGGCAGCGCCCGCACCACCGGGGGCTCCAGTACCACCGGGGACTCCGGCAGCGCCCACGCCACCGGGGGCTCCAGCGCCACCGGGGGCATCGGAGGAGGCGCGTGCCGCACGGGAAGCGCGAGTCGCGCGAGAGGCACGGGAGACGCGGGAGGCGGGGGCACCGCCCTCGCCGTCGGGCGTCCCCTCGGCAGCATGCCGGGCCCGGGCGACCCGCGTGGCCCGGGTGACCGGTCCCGCCGGGCGCATATCGGCCTCTCGCATGGTCCCGTCGAACACAACGGTGGCCAGCCGGGAGTCGTCGCCCGCCGGGGAGTTGGTGACCATCGCGGCGCCCCCGACGTGCTCCTCCAGGGTCTGGAGCATCTTCATGGGCGTGGCCAGGAGGAGCTGGAAGCCGAATCCGCGGAAGACGTCCAGGCCGGCCCGGGTGAACTCGGCGTCGGTCTTGTCGAAGGCCTCGTCGAGGACCACCAGCGCGTACCCGGGAACCGCCTGCCCGGGCTCGGTGAGCTGGTAGCGCAGCGCGGCCGCCAGGCAGAAGACGACGAGCTTCTGGCGCTGCCCGCCCGACAGGCCCGCGGCCCCCTCGTAGTAGTCGACGGCCACGCCCGAGGCGTCACGCTCGACGGCAGTGAAGGAGACGTGCAGGCGGGTGTCCAGGCACTGCCGCTTCCACGACTCGTCGTGGGGATCGGTGGAGCCCAGGCGCGTCATGACGGAGTTGAGAACGGCGAAGCGGGCCTCGGCCTCCTCGGTCGTCTCGTCGGCCAGATCGAGGCTGCCGGCGGCGATCGTGGCCAGATCCGCCAGGAAGTCGTGAACGACCGGCAGTCGCCGCTCCGCCACCTCGATGTGGAGGTGATGGCCCGGCGAGTACTCGGTGGCGCGCAGGGCGTCGTTGACGGGGCCGATGCGGCTCCTGACCTGGCTGACGGCGCGCCGCACCTCTCCGGCGAGCTGGCCGACGTTCTGACGGGACTGGTTGTGGAGGAGCTCGGCGAAGCGGCGCTCGAAACGGGGCAGGCCATCGGTCTGAAGGCGGTCCAGCAGGTCGAGGTAGTCGCCGAGGAAGGCCGCCTCCGGCCTCACCTCGCTGCCCGGAACGGGCCAGCGCTCGGAGAAGCGCACCATGATGGCGCGGGCCTCGCCCAGACCGCGGCTCTCCTCCTGAGAGGCGCGCTGATTGTCGTAGGCGATCTGCTGCTCGACCTCGCGGGCGGCGATGTCCACCTCCGCCAGCCCCGCGTGACGGCGCCTCGCGCGGAACCGCTGCTCCAGCTCGGCGAAGAGGGTCTTCCTCTCGGCCTCGTCCAGGGAGCGCCAACGGGAGCCGGCCTCGGCCGCGCGGGCATCACCGGAAGCGGCCTCCTCGGAGCCGCCCGCGCCCTCGGAGCGCGCCCGGTCCTCGTCCCGCTCCTGGCGCCGGCGGGCGATTCCGGCCAGCGCGGCCTCGGCGTCGTCGAGCCGCGAGCGCTGGACCTGCTCCTCCCCGGCGAGCCGGAGCACCGCCTCCCTGGCCTTGTCCTCGGCCAGACCGGCGGCCGCGGCGCGCGACTCAAGCTCGGCCAGACCCGGCAGCGCCTCCGCCGCGCGCCCGCGCTGCGCGACCAGCTCGGCCTCGCGCGACCTGGCGCCGTCGACGTCGACCTCCTCCCAGGTGGTCTCCAGGATGCGCAGGCACGCGTCGCGGCGCTCCCGGGCGGTGGTGCGCACGCGACTGAGCGAGCCGAGCTCCTCGTCGATGGCCTCCAGCCGGTCGGACACCTGCCGACCCTCGGAGATCACCTGCTCGAGGCGCTCGGCGGGATCGACGCCGACCGTCCAGTTGCGCGAGTCGGTCAGGTCCCGGCGGTCGTCCTTGAGGTGACTGGTGCGCGAGGACTTGACCTGCCCGGCGCGGGTGACCCCCCGGTCCAGACCGACCAGGTCGCGCGAGTCCTCGACGCAGGAGTGGTCGAATCGGCGCATGATCTCGGCATCGAGCCACCCGGCGTGCTCGGAGCCGGGCCGGGGTCGGATCCGGCGAGCCAGGGCATCGGCGGTCACGGGAGGGGCGGAGTGCCGCGCGGGCGTCATGCGCTCGTAGGCGAGGCGGGCGCGCAGGCGCCGGGCGTCGACGGCGGCCGCCACCTTGCGGTAGAGGTGCTCCGGAACGAGCATGGTGCGGGCGAAGGGGGCGACGACGGTCTCGACGGCGACGCGCCACTCCTCCTGCCCGGGAACGAGCTCGAGGACCTCCCCGGCGAAGGGCAGGGCGGCGGGGGCCTGCCCGACGGCGTGGGCGATGGTGTCCCGGGCGCGCAGCAGGTCCGCGCTCATGGCCGAGCGCGAGGCGGTGATCTGCTCGGCGCGCTCGCGCAGCTCGCGACGCTGCTCCACCAGGGCGAGCTGCTCGGCGCGCAGGGCGCTGCGGGCCTCGTCCTGCTCCCCCTCGGCGCGCTCGGCGCGCTCGATCTCCTGCGCCGCGGTGCGCTGGAGCTCGGCGAAGGCGGCCCCCTCGCTCGGCGCGGCGGCGCCCAGGACATTCAGCTGGGCGTCGAGGAAGCCCCGGGCCCGCGCGACGCGCTCGGTGGCCTGACGGGCCGCGTCCAGGCGGGCGTCGAGAGCGGGCAGGTTCTCCCCGAGGCCACCGGCCAGGGCGAGGCGGGCGGCCTCCCGCTCCCGGCGGGCGTCCTCCTCGACACGGCGGGCGGCGGCGAGCTCATCGGCCAGGCGGTCCAGCGCGCGGCGCGCCGTGTCCGCGGTCTGCTCGTGCAGGGTCGTCTTGAGCTGCTCCAGGTAGGGGTCGATGGCCGCGCGCAACTGCTCGGTGCGCTCCTGATCGCGGCGCGCCTCGGCGATGCGCTCCTCGAGACGGCGCAGCGGGGACAGCAGGGCCTCCTGGTTGCGGGCCTCGACGACGGAGGCGTGGGCCTCGCGCAGCTCGGCGAACTGCTCGACGGCGGCCGCCGCCATGGCGAAGGTGTCCGGCTCGTCGAGCATGAAGTCGCGCAGGAGGGTGTCGAGGCTGGTGAGGTTCTTGGCGGACTGGGTCCTGTGGAGCAGGCGCTGCGCGACCTCGCCGGACAGGCCCAGGCGCCGGCGGAAGCGGGCCGCGAAGGCCTCGTAGCGCTCGAAGCGGGTGGCGCGCCCCTTCAAATCACGGCTGAGGCCGCGCTTGTCGATGCCGTTGGACAGGTACTCCATGAGCTCGGTCAGGGCGATGTCCCCCTCGACGAGCAGCTGGGTCTGGGTGACGGAGTCGGTCGAGACCGTGCCCTGCCTGGCGTGGTAGAGCTTGACGAGAGTGATCGTCTCCTCGGGGCGCAGTCGCGTGAACGTCAGGGCGATGCCGCTGCGGGTGGCGCGCGGGCGCAGGTAGTCGGTGACGACCTCGCCGGTGATCTCATCGGCGCTGCGCCGGTAGGCGCCGCGGACGTAGCTCAGGACGGAGCGGGAGCGATCGGCCGTCGAGGAGTCCTGAGCGGCCGCGTTGAAGCGCAGGTTCTCGGCCGGCACGAGGACGGCGGACAGCGCGTCCAGCAACGAGGACTTCCCCGAGCCCGAGGGGCCGGTGAGCAGGAGCCCGCCGCGCGGGACCGGAAGGTCGTGATGGCCGGAGAAGGTGCCCCAGTTGTAGACCTGGATACGGGCCAGGCGGTGCTGCGAGGCGGTCTGCGGCGCGGTCGCCGAGCTGGTCATGACTCGTCCCTCTTCTTCAGTGCTTCTTCAGTGCGTCGTCATCCACCGGGCCACCGGCCGGCTCCGGTGAGGCCGTCCGCGCCGCGCCGTCGTCGAGGAGCCCGGCCGCGTCGGCCTCACCGCTCCCGCCGAGCAGACGGCGGTACTCGGCCGAGACGGCGGCGACCTCGTCGGCGGAGAAGACCAGGGCGAGGACCGGGGAGACCTCGTAGCGATCGGGCACCTCGGTCTCGCGCAGGAGGGAGGCCCGTCTGAGCTTGTCGACCGAGGAGTTCACGCGGCGCAGGAAGCCGGCATGGTCCGTGGAGGCGTGCGGGCGGTAGACGGCGAGGTGGTCATCGAGCTCGCCGCGGTCGATGAAGACCCGCTCGCCCGGCGTCGTCGTGCGCAGCAGCAGGGTGCGCAGATGGAGCAGGAGGACCGTGTCGACGAGGGTCAGCGGCATGGTGCGCATGACGGAGGGGGAGGCGCCGGTGGGGTCCTGGACGTTGCGGGTGAAGGCCAGGCCGGCCTCACGATCCACGACGAGCTCGAGGAAGAGGTCGCCCAGCCTGCGGCGTATGGCGGCCTCGTCCGTCAGCAGGGCGTTCCACAGGTCGGGGTGGAGCTCGGCGGTGAGGTAGGGACCCTGGAGGAGGCGCACGAGGGTGCGCCGGGTGTCCCGGGGCAGCGAGCCCGGATCGCCGTCCCACAGCGCGCCGGGGTTCGCGCCCGCGGTTCGAGCCGGTCCGTCCTGAACCGGTGCGGCATGGGAGCTCATGCATCTCCTGACTTCTCGGTGCGGTCGGTGAACAGGAATCTGGGGACACGGGCCGAGCGCTCGGTCCCGCTGGAGGTCGTCCAGGCGACGGTCTCGTCCCCGGGGACCTCCTGGCCGTGGCGACGGGCCAGGAGAAGCAGGCCCACGACACTGGCCAGCCCCTGGGTGGCGGGGTGCTCGGCCAGGACCTCACCGACGGTGGCGGCCCCTCGTCGGGCCAGTACATCCCCGACGGCGTCGATGAGCTCGGTCAGATCGATCTCGCTGGCGCGCACAACGCGGCGCACCTCCTCCAGGTCGAGCTCGGCGGCCTTGTGACTGCGGATCTCCTCGGTGACGACCGCGTCGGCGGGGTTGCGCATGCGCCAGGAGCCGATGGAGGCCATGTGGACGCCGGTGAGGGCGAGGTCGAGGTCCAGCTGCGTCTGCGGCGCCGTGTGAGCCGCCAGGCGGGCGGCGAGGCGCTGGGCCTCGGCGAGCTCGGCGCCCAGGCGGCGGTGCCCCTCGAAGGCGCGCGATCTCACGAAGCGGCTGAGGGAGCGGGACAGGTCGGCCACGGTGCTGCGCACCGAGGTCGACTCCTGGGCGAGGGCGGAGCGCCAGCGACGCAGGAAGCGCAGATCGGTGTCCGTCAACCGGGTGGCGAAGTCGCGGCCGAGGACGGTCTCCAGGTCCTCGTCGAGACGGGCCGAGAACTCGGGGCTCGTGAGCAGCTCGTGGAAGCCGAGGAAGGAGCGGCCGACCTCCGAGCCCTCGATGCGGTCCACCCCGCGGAAGACGTCGTCGAGAACCTCGCCGCGCGAGGAGTCCAAGGAGACGACGCGCTCGCGCAGGGAGCGGTTGAGCACCGCGATCTCGTCGCGGACCCGGGCGAAGTCCCCGGGAACCTGCTCGGCCAGGGCGATGATCTCGGCCAGGCGCTCGGCGGCCTCCGGACCATCGAGTGGGATGAAGTCGCCGGCCTCGGCGCGCGCGATCTCCGCGTCGAGGGCGTCGCGCTCGGCGCGCAGAGCACTCAGGCGCCCCGAGGCGCTGGGGTCGGAGTCGCGGGCGAGGCGGCCAGCCTGCGCGGAGATGGTCGCCAGGCGCGACCGGGTGACGACGGCGCGGGGGTGCTCGATGCGGACCAGGAAGCGGATAGCGGCCTCGGCGGGGGCGGACAGCTCATAGGTCTCCGCCCCGCCGTCGGAGGCCGTGGAGCGCACGAGCACACCGGCCCTCCTCCACTGGTCGCAGTACGCCCGAGCCGTGCGCGACGCCTCCATGCCCGCCTGACGCAGGGCCACCAGATCCTCATCGACCAGCTCGTGGAGCTCGGCGACCGGCAGGCGGCGCACCTGCCCTCCCAGATGCTCGGCGAGGATCGCAGCGGCCATCGGGCCCAGATCGGCGCGCAGGAGAGCCAGTCCCGGATCCTCCCGCGCTAATCGCGTGAGCCTGAGCGCGTCCGCGACAACGCCGTGGGTTCCCATCGCTCACCTCCCTCGTGCCTGCATCCGACCGGCCCGGGAACGTCATTCGTCCACCGGACCGGTACGAGCGTAGCGACTACCACCGGCATAGGGGAGAGTCTTGCACGACGACCCGTCACCTCGCTCCCGCTCGCGGCACCACGTCGGGGCCACGCCGCCGCACCGGGGCCCCGGCGCCGTCCGGTCGTCCGTGGCCCGGGTCGAGGCGGCGACGCCGCCGCACCGGGGCTTCGGACCCGGCCGCGCCAGTCGCCTCGGCCGCCTCGTCCGTCTGCGACCGATCTCACTATTCTCACGACTCTCATCCCGGTCGCGGCTCGCCCTCGATCGGCCTCCGCCTCCGTCGGCGAGCGGGGCGCCCTCAGGCGCGTCGAGGCCCTCATGACGGGTTGTCTCCGCCTTCGGCGGCGTGCGGGGCGCCCGCCGCCGCCCACGCCGAGTTCATCCAGACGGCGTCCACCTTCGTCGGCGCGCCGGGCGCCCTCCCCCTTCACCCGCGTTGATCGGGGCTGGTATCAAGGCCGGGGACGCGGCTGGAGACCAACCGCCCGTCCTCATCCGAAAGGTCTTCAGAAAGGTCCCGCGAATGGCCTCCCCGTTCACGAACTCCCTATCCATTCTGGCGAAGGCGCGCTTCCCCATCCTGTACGTGGAGACCTTCGAGGAGCGCCGGGCCCGGGCTACCCCGCCGTCACCAGCGGGCATCATCGCGGATCGGCCCGAGCGCCGCCCCCCCTCACCCGACGACCGCAGCCTCACGACCCGCGGCGACTAGCGGCGCCCTGACTCGGCACTCCGCAGGATCCCGGAGACATGCCGGCTCTCCAAGCCCTGAGATGCGGCCGGGGCTCACGTGAGCCGTGCATCGAGAGGTCTCTCGGCTGAAACCGTGTTCGCCGTCGCCCGACTCCGCGCGGTCGTACGTCGCAGCCCGCGGTCGTACGCAGCTCCGCGCGGTCGTACCCTCCTGCGCCAGGTCGTACCTTAGGGAGGGCCTAAGGTACGACCGCGCGACGCCGAGTACGACCGCACGGAGCTCCCGCGTCGGCGCCAAGGAGCAGCGGTCCTCCACTTGGCAGATTACCTAGTAACTAGGTAATCTGCCAACATGACCGATACCACCGCCCGCCTCCTGCGCGGCCTCCTCGAACCCTGCCTCCTCGCCCTACTTGAGAACGGCGCCGATTACGGTCTATCACTGGCCCACCGCCTGAGCGGAGCCGGCCTGGAAGAGGTTCCCGGCGGCAGCCTCTACCCCGCCCTGACCCGTCTGGAGCGCCGCGGCCTCGTGACCTCCTCCACCCGTCCCTCCGCCTCCGGCCCGGCCCGCAGGTACTACGAGCTCACCGACGCGGGACACGCCGAGCTCTCAGTCCGTCGAGCGGAGTGGCGCGCCTTCCGCACCGCCTTCTCCACCGTCCTGGAGGGCGCGACGGCGCCGGAAGCGCGGACGACAGCCGAGGCGCACTCATGAGTCCCGTCGCCCCCGAGCCCCGCGCCCCGCGCCACTCCGAATACAGCCAGTCCGATACCGGACCGACCAGATCGGGCCTGACCGAGACCGCCTGGTACCGCAGCCTCGCCGCCGAGCTGAGCGCCCGGGGCCTGGACCGCCAGGAGGTCGATCGCACCGTCGCCGGCACCCGTGCCGAGGCCGCCTCCGACGGCACCGCCCCGGCGGACCTGTTCGGCCCCGCCGTCCTGTACGCCCGCGAGCTCGCCTCGGCCCTGAAGGAGGACGGCGCCGCCCGTCGGGCCCCGACACCGGCGTACGGCCCGATCGTCCTGCGCCTGCGCGGCGTGAGCGCCCGCCGCGGCCGCCGCGCCGTCCTCACCGACCTCGATCTCACAGTGCGACGGGGCGAGGTGGTCGCCGTCGTCGGCGCCAACGGGGCGGGCAAGTCCACTCTTCTCCAGGTCTGCGCCGGACTGCTGGGAGCCGGTTCCGGCACCGTTGAGCGCACGGCCCGGTTCGGCTACGCGCCCCAGCTCGACGCCCTCGCCCCGCTGCTCACCGTCGATGAGCACCTGCGCCTGTTCGGGATGCTCGAGGGCGCGGGCCGGGAGCGCTCGGTGCCCACGGGCCATCGGATCCTCCAGCGCCTGGGCTGGAGCCCCGATGGAAACCGGGTGGCGGGGGCGCTGTCCGGGGGAACGCGGCAGAAGCTCAACCTCGCCCTGGCCCAGCTCGCCTCCCCCGATCTGCTCCTCCTCGACGAGCCCTATCAGGGCCTGGACGCCCTGGCCTACGAGGACCTGTGGATGCTCATCGCGGCCTGGCGGGACTCCGGGGCCGGAGTCCTCCTCGTCACCCACCTGCTGCGGGACATCGACTTCGTCGACCGCGTCGTCGAGCTGCCCGCCCCCGAGTCCTCGATCGAGGAGGGCGCCGCATGAACGCCGTCACCACGACGCCGCCGGTCGGCGGCGCTCCCGCCGCCCCGCGCCACCGCCGGCCCCCGTTGCGCACCGCGGGGCTGGTCGCCCTGGTCACCCTGCGCGAGCTCTTCCGACGGCGCGGAGCGATCGCCCTCGCCCTCCTTCTGCCGCTCACCTTCTACCTGGCGCAGATCGACACGCACTGGGCGGCTCTGCGCCTGCTGTCGATCGGCCTGGGCTGGGCGGCCGCGACCCTCGGCCTGTTCACGACGGTCTCCTCGCACTCGGTGGACCGCCGGCTCGCCGCGAGCGGGGCATCGCCGACGGCGCTCGTCCTGGGCAGACTCGCCGCGGTCACCGTCCTCGGCTGGACGATCGCCGCGCTGTACGCCGTCCTCGTCCACCTCACCATCGGTGACGACCTGGCCCGCCCCGGCGCCGTGGCGCCCATGCTGCTCACGACCGTGACGGTGGCGGCTCCCCTCGGGTCGGTGGTCGCCGCCGTCCTCCCAAGGGATCTGGAGGGCGCGCTCCTGCTCCTGGCCGTCATGGCGCTCCAGCTCCTCGTGGACCCGGCCGAGGACTGGACGCGGGCATTGCCCCTGTGGTCGACGCGCGAGCTGTCCAGCTACGTCGTCGAGAATCTGAGAACGGGGACCGGCGATCATCTGCGGCAGGGGCTGACCCATGGGGCCGGTTTCATCCTCGGGCTGACGGCACTGACCTGGCTGCTCGGCGCATGGCGCCTACGGGTGCGCCGCGTGCCCGAACCGCGCTGACGCCCAACGGCGCCCTCCGGGTGCGCGGCCGGGAGCGGCGCGGCGTCTCCGTCGCCGCCAGCAGGGGCGGCCGGCGGGAGCCAGTCGCGAGGGGAGGGCGCCGGCGCCCT
>ERZ773008.570-NODE-570-length-27193-cov-4.668067_pt1 | contig 27193 bp, 16 predicted proteins | sample MGYA00580664_ERZ773008 | MGnify/ENA primary metagenome ERZ773008 (study PRJEB29015, sample SAMEA2738016) | human oral metagenome | biome: human oral; feature: human-associated habitat; material: dental | place: China | collected 2048 ... | reverse complement strand
AGAAGGAACTCCTTTTCACTCCAAATATGTGCCGAAATTCGGCAGTTTGTAATTTATTGGCAATCAGATGATTGTGAAACTAAACACAAAAGATGAAATGAAATTACGTTGAAATTCACTGCAATTTGCGTCAAATCACCTTGCAATCTGCATGAAGTTATGATGTAATCTGAGTCAGAAAGCATGGTAAAGTGACTGAGATTGCAACGCAAGAAGATAAAAATGAGGTGGTCGAAGCTGTGCAAGGGCTGTACATCGGCATTGAAAACGGGTTTTTATTTCTATTTGGTGGCTCCATGAAGTGTTAAATTTGAGCAAGAATGTTTACAGTGAAAAGCGTGTTAAAGCAGTTCTCTTTTGCTGTAAAATAAGGCTGTGACGCAGTATGTAGCATCGTTGTTGAGGCTCTTTTCCAAAGCAAAGGAAGGATAGGAAGAGTGAGCAAATCATGCAACTGCCTGTGGTTCATACTGCAGGCGATTGCAATCTATGTTTCAGCGTGTGGCTATGTGGGTGCGTATTGTTAGTTAATAATTTGTTAAAACATATGCTCGCGTGAACCAATATAAAAGAAAAGGTCTATCTTTGTATAGTTATCTCAAATGGATAATCAGATTAAATTTTCAGCCAATGACTAAGGAAGAGCGCCACACCTCGATTTTAGAACAACTTTTGAAACAGGGTTCTGTGCAGGTTTCTGAACTGGCAGAATTGCTTGATGTGTCGTCTGTAACCATTCGTAAAGACCTTACCGAGTTGGAAAAAGGCGGTAAACTGTATCGCAGTCACGGTAAGGCTATCCTCATTAATCCTTTTGCCAACAACCGTTCGGTCAACGAGAAAGAGAGCTTGAACGCTGAAGAGAAGCAGCTTATCGGTATGGAAGCGGCCCAACTTGTCGTGCCTTGTGACTCTATTCTCTTGGCTTCGGGCACTACAATCCATGCTTTGGCCCGCAATCTGCACACAAGTGGCAAGCTGATGGCAGTCTCTGCATCGCTTCAGGCCACGGAGTTGCTGGCCCAGAATGAGAACATCGACATCATACAATTGGGCGGAGTAGTGCGCCATAGCAGTCTTTCCGTGGTGGGAGAGTATGCAGAAAGAATTCTTGAGAGCTGCTCGTTCAGTAAGTTTTTCTTGGGAGTTGACGGCATAGACCTTGACTTTGGCATTTCAACTACCGACATGCGCGAGGCTGAACTCAACCGCAAGATGATACGTACGGCACAGAAAACCGTCGTACTTGCAGACTCCAGCAAGTTTGGCCGACGTGGTTTTGCGCGTATTTGTGGTATGGATGACGTTGATACTATTATCACTGACAACCATGTTTCGCCTGCTGTTGCCCGTTCCATTGAGGAACTTGGCATCGAACTTATTATTGCCGGAGCTTCTGTTTCAGGGCTTCAGCACATTTAACGACGTTTAATTTAAAGACAAACATATTATGAAAATCCCAGCAGAGTTTGATTGTATCAGGCCTTTTGAACCCGAAGAATTACCCGAGGTTTACGACAGGTTATTGAGTGATTCTCAATTCCAGAAGGTCTTGGCTTACCTTTATCCCGGTGTGCCACTCGACAATATTGCTGCCAAGATGCGTGCATGCAAGACGAATCTTGAATTCCAAAAGGCATTCTGTTACCCTTTCCTGCAGCAGTTAGTCGTTAAGCAGAGCTTGGGTTGTGACATGGATGCCTATAACATCAACATCAAGAACCGCTACACTTTCGTGAGCAATCATCGTGATATCGTGCTTGATTCGGCCTTCCTTGATAAGCTGTTGATTGATGTGGGCTTTGATACTACCTGTGAAATCGCCATTGGTGACAACCTGCTGACACTGCCTTGGGTGAAAGATCTTGTGCGTGTGAACAAGTCGTTTACCGTTGAACGGGCCCTTCACTCTGTGGAGATGTTGAAGGCAAGCAAGCGCATGTCAGAGTATATACACTTTGCCATTAACGTGAAAAATGAGAATGTTTGGATTGCACAACGACAGGGACGTGCCAAGAATTCAAACGACCTTACGCAGCCTGCTATCCTGAAAATGATGGCCATGGGTGGCGAGGGAACCATCATTGAGCGTCTGACGCAGCTCCATATCGTGCCGCTTTCTATCTCTTATGAATATGATCCATGTGACTATCTCAAGGCCCGTGAGTATCAATTGCGGCGTGATGTGCCCTTCTGGAAGAAGACTGCAGAGGACGATATCGAAAGTATGATGACGGGTATCAAGGGCTTCAAGGGACATATTCACTATGAATGTGCACCGTGTATTGACGACTGGTTGCAGACCGTTGACCAAGAACAACAGAAGAATAAGCTCTTTGATGAGATTGCAACGCATATTGATACGGAGATCCATCGCTGTTATCGTATGTATCCATGTAACTACATTGCGCTCGACATGATACAGGATACGAAGATGTATACCGACCATTATACGGAGGCCAATCGTAAGGAGTTTGAGGATTATGTGCTTGGACAGTTGGATAAGATTGATATCGAAAACAAGGACGAACGCTATCTGCGGGCCTGCTTGTTGAGTCAGTATGCTTATCCTGCAAAGAACTATCTGGCTGCCATCAACGGCAATGGCAAGCTGAAGTCGCTGCTCAATCATCTTCCATTCCGCAAGTAAGCCGCGCATGAAAGGCTTCAGTTTCTTGCGAATATCATTCGAGACACTCATCATGGGCCTTATGATGAGTGCCTGTTCTCATGACAGTTATGAGAGCGGTGACGGCAGAGACTCTTATCTTCGGGCTGATTTTGTGGAGGCACATACGGCTTCTGCCCATGAAATCTCAAGTGCAGTTACCGACGAGGGCGACTCTCTTGTGCTCTCTCCAAGACTTCAGGTAGAGTGGGCTAAGCAGGCAAATGCAACCTATCGTGGCTTGCTTTATTACAATAAAGTGGTTGGAAAACCGACTGAAGCCATACGGTTGGTGCCGGTTCCTGTGCTGTCTTGGCATCCGATTACTAAGTTCCGTGAGGTTCATACCGACCCCGTTATCTTTGAAAGTGCATGGCTAAGCAGTAATCATCGCTATGTTAATATTGGCTTTTCCGTGAAAACGGGGGCGAAAACAGAGGGAATGAAAGGCCATACTTTCGGCTTGATAGCTACTGACAGCTTGGTAACGGATGGGAAAATCCGCCGACTTGACCTCACACTCTACCACGACCAAGGAGGTATGCCACAGTATTATTCAAGCCGAGGCTTTATCAGTGTCCCGCTTTCCCGACTGCCGAAAGGTTGTATGATCAATCTTCGTGTCAACAGTTATAAGGGGAGAATCTATAAGAGTTTCAATGTCTGAGGGGCTGTTTGTAAAGAGAATGGCCTCGTAGAAAATGGAAAATGTGGAATGACAGATGAGCTTCAATTCCACATTTTCCTTGATTTTATGGCTTCTTTTGATTATCTTTTTCGCGAATTTCAACGCGCCTGATCTTTCCGGAGATTGTCTTCGGCAGTTCATCTACAAACTCAATGACTCGCGGATACTTATAAGGTGCGGTCTCATGCTTTACATGATTCTGCAATTCTTTCACGAGATTGTCGTCTGCTTTGGCCTTATATTCAGCGGCAAGAACGACAGTAGCCTTGACAATCATACCGCGGATAGGGTCGGGAACGCCTGTAATGGCACATTCTACAACGGCAGGATGCGTCATCAGTGCATTCTCAACTTCGAATGGACCAATGCGATAACCCGAGCTTTTGATAACATCATCCGTGCGACCTACAAACCAGAAGTAACCTTCCTCATCGCGCCATGCCATGTCACCTGTATGATAAATGCCGTCGTGCCAAGCCTCCTTGGTCTTTTCTTCATCGCGATAATAACCTTTGAACAGGCCGAGTGGTTTTTTGTCGCCTATGCGGATGCAGATCTCTCCCTTTTCACCGTCTTCGCATTCCGTACCGTCTTGGCGCAGCAGTCGTACATCGTATTGCGGGTTCGGCTTTCCCATTGAACCGGGTTTTGGCTTCACCCAGGGGAAAGTTCCAAGTGTCATTGTGGTCTCAGTCTGGCCAAATCCCTCGTAAATGGTAATGCCGGTGAGTTCCTTAAACCTATTTGCTACCGACGGATTCATGGCTTCTCCTGCCGTAGTACACCATTCAAGACTGCTCAAATCGTATTTAGAGAAGTCTTCACGGATCATGAAACGATAGATGGTTGGCGGTGCACAGAACGATGTAATGTGGTATTTCTCGATCTGTTGCATAATCTTTTCGGCCGTGAATTTCTCGTGATCATACACAAAGACGGTTGCTCCTGCAAACCATTGTCCATAGAGTTTGCCCCAAACGGCCTTGCCCCAACCCGTATCAGCGACTGTAAGATGCAGGCTGTTTGCATGGAGATTGTGCCAATATACACCCGTTGTGAGGTGCCCCAAAGCGTAGAGGAAGTCGTGAGCAACCATTTTTGGTTCGCCACTTGTACCGCTGGTGAAGTACATCAACATTGTATCTTCGTTGGTGTTCACGTTCTCCGGGCGCACAAAGGCAGGTGCTTCGGCCCATTCTTCGCGCCAATCATGGAAACCTTTCGGTACAGGTTTGTCTGTTTCCGACAGGGCATTAACGGCCACCAAAGCTTTCACTGTGGGGCTTTCCGCCATGGCCTTGGCAATCTGTTCGGTGATATATTCGTCGTTGGCACAGATGATAACCTTCACACTTGCACTCTGATTGCGATACACGATATCGTGAGCTGTCAGCATATGTGTAGCGGGAATAGCTATTGCCCCAATCTTACAAAGGGCCATCATAGATAGCCACCACTGATAATGACGCTTCAAAATGAGCATCACTTTGTCGCCATGTTTGATGCCAAGCTGCATGAAATAAGCAGCTGTTTGGTCGGTTTGTTCCTTGAATTCCCTATAGGTTGTGCTCACTTCTTCGCCCCGTTCGCTGGCCCAGAGCAATGCAACTTTGTCGGGTTCTTCCGTTGCCCAAGCATCCATTACATCATAAGCGAAGTTGAAATTCTCGGGTATTTTGAAATGCAGATGCCGTGCATAGTCTTCCTCCGAAGTAAAGCTTGTCTGCGTTAAAAATCGTTCTAACATAAGTCTCTCTTTTAATTTACTACACATAAAAACTTGGCTGGCTTCCCATTCAGGGCGTTCATGCAATGTGGAATGGTTGCATCGAAATAGATACAATCGCCTTTTTTCAGCACAAGTACTTTGTCGTCAATCGTCAGTTCCAATGTTCCTTCGAGGATATAATCCACTTCTTGGCCGTCATGCGTATTCTTGCTGTATCGCTTCCCGGCCGGAAGTGGGTCGACAACCACGAGGAATGGGTCCATCTTTCGACCTCTGAAACCACCTGCCAAGGTCTGATATTGATATTTATCACCGCGGTCTATCTCCGGTCCTTGACCGTCACGAGTGAGATAGTAGCGGCTCATTCGTGGTTCTTCTCCAAAGAGAAGCACGTCAAGTGAAATGCCGTAGCGTTTTGATATCTTTGAAAGTCGGTATACAGAGGGGTCTGCTTCGCCCGCTTCTATCTTGAGATAATGGTCTAAGGAGATGCCGCAAAGTTCGGCAACTTCCTCTGCAGGAATGTCAAGAACATCGCGAAGACCACGCAGGCGCTCGCCAATTTGTTTGATAGATTCTTCCATTTTTGAACGTTTTATTTATTTTCTTATTGCCAAAGTTACGAAAAGTTTTCTGACTGTTACTTTTTGTTTGGCTTTTATTTCGACATACTCTTAATAAACTAAAAAATGCTGCACAAACCCTATTTGTTTGTGCAGCATCTTGCCTTCTCATTTAATGTGTCAGCTATTATGCCTGCTTATATTTGTTCGTTTGTATCTTGTGGCATGCAAATCCACAGGATAATATAGGCTATGAAGCCTGGAAATCCCACGCTGCACAGCGTCAACAGCAGATAGGCGATGCGAAGCAATGCCGTATCCCAGCCCATATAAGCCGCTATTCCTCCTAATATTCCGGCAATCCATCTGTCAGATGAAGAGCGCACTAATCTTTTCCTATTTTCCATATGCATTTATTTTAATTTCTGTCTTATTATTCATAACTCAAGCTTTAGACGCAACTCTGCATACAAGAAGTTGCAATTAAGGTTGAAAAAGATGGGGGAAAACATTTCTTAATGATGCATTCTTAATGATGCATTATGCATTCTTTCTCAATATCCCGGCATCAGTTGCCCCAGACTTTCGGTCACTTCTTCATGGCTTATGCCTTCCTTGATGACGATAACGATAGTGTCATCACCGGCAATAGTACCCAATATTTCGGGAAGATTGCTGGCATCTATGTTGTAAGCAATGCTGCTTGCATAGCCCGGGCGCGTCTTGATAATACCTATGTTGCCCGAGAAATTAATGGAAATAAAGCCGGGAGTCTGCAGCATTTCTAATGGAGAGATGGGCTTATGAATGCGCTTATACATGGTTTCATTGGGCAACACATAGACATATTTGCCGTTCATGCTGGCCGCTTTAGCTACTTTCAGTTGTTTCAGATCGCGGCTCAAAGTTGCCTGTGTCAAGGTGAACCCTTCTTTTCTCAGCGCTTGAAGCACCTCCTCTTGACTACTGAGTTCAGTGCTTGAGATAAGGACTTTCAACGCTTCTAATCTTCTTGTCTTTACTTTCATCTATCTGTATGTTTATTCGTTTTATGTCTACAAAGTTATAAAATAGTGCAACTTTAACCAAATAAAAATACAAGAAATGCAGTCTTAAAATAAAGAATACAAAGCAATGAATGTGGAGTTAATCCATAACCACTTTGCCTAACCCTCGCATTTCAACATTCATGGTTCATGACATACATTATCTTCATGGCTTAAAATGACAGCAAGAAGCTCTCCCCTCCATAGAAGCCTTGAAAACCGAACTGCGTAAGTTAGGGTTAAAATGACTGCAAGAAAGCTCTCCCCTCCCTTGGGGAGGGGTCGGGGGTAGGTCTCAGAGGGGTCGGGGGTAGGTCTCCCTTATCTGTAAACTTCTTTCATCTTAGATTTGGAATCGCCTCTGAAAACCATTATCTTTGCCGTAGGGAAAGTGTGCAAGTGCTTTCCCTTTTTTCATGTTCTTTTGCAAATCTCCGTGTCATCTATAGGAAAAGAGGTTATAATTTGCGTCAAATCACGGTGCAATCTGCGTCAAGTTACAAGATGTTCTGCATCATATTGCGTGCTGATATGACTGACTTTAGCCTTTGAAGTGAATGAAAAGATGACTCGGTAAGCCTTTGTTGGTCTTCTTGGATGATATGTCTTGTAAACAAACTTGATTATTTTCTTAAAGTTTCTTAATGGTGTTTCTGCCTTGATTTGGCGGATGTTCTTCACTGCGTGAAGATAGTTCTTCGTGGAATATATCTCTCAAAACGGGGCGGATTATCAGATATAATGCTTATCTTTGCCCCATATCGTCACCTTTTTATTGGCGATGCACCTTGCATGAAAATACGAGAATTTACAGATGATGAAAGAAGTTAGGTTGCATTTGTTGCTTTTTGAGGTTTGCAGTTGTATCAATATCAAGGGAAATAAGTTCTTGGAACCATGAAAACAAGTGGCTGATCGTTAAGCCATTCTTTGTTTTCTGCTTCTGATTTTAGTGTATGTAGCATGCTGAAATGTTGTCGTTTCAGTCTCTGTTTCAGTCGTTTGGTTGATTATTAGTGTATTTTTCTCACGAAAAAGTGTTTGTTGTTCTGAGAAAATGTTATCTTTGTAGCGAAACAATCGAATGCGACCCATGATAAACAAGAAGCGTAGTGCGTCACTACTGACAGTTATATTGTTGACATTAACCCTGGATGCACAAATATATAATGTGATGACTTTCGGTGCGAAAGGCAATGGAACGACCGATGATGCCGTGGCTATTCAGCATGCCATTGATGCCTGTTCACGTGAGGGTGGAGGGCAGGTTGTGTTTCCAGGTAACCATGTTTTCCTTTCCGGGCCATTGGAGCTGAAGTCGAATGTCGACCTGCATCTTGAGGCAACGGCAGTGTTGAAAGCCAATCCCGACGAGCAGATTTATCATCTCAGTGCCTTTGGTGAGAACCGGGGAGAGGGCATGTTGTGGCTTTGGGCAAAGCATGCTGAGAATATATCTGTTAGCGGTAAGGGCACCATTCATGGCAATGGCATCCGCTTCATGGGGCAAGAGCTGTTGGATAGTTATGAACTTAAGCCTGTCACTACGTTTGATCCGCGCCCTCATGTGCTGACATTGACGGATGTCAGGAACCTTACCATTCGCGATGTCACGATTAAAGAAGGTGCCTATTGGACGGTGCATCTCATCGGTTGTGACGGTGCAGTGATAGACGGTATCAGTCTTTTGAACCATCTGAAGATAAGGAATGGTGACGGTATCGACCTTGACCATTCGCGCAATGTGCGAATATCCAACTGCTATATCACGTCGGGTGATGATTGCATCTGCCTGAAAAACCGACGTGAGTTTGCTGAATATGGCAGCTGTCACGATATCGTTGTGACGAATTGTGTGATGACTTCGCGCTCGTGTGCTATCAAAATAGGCAGCGAGAACATGGACTCTATCTATAATGTGAACTTTGACAACTGCATCATCACAGGCAGCAACCGTGGTCTGGGCATTCAAAATCGCGACGAAGGAACCGTCTGTGACGTCACTTTCAGCAACATTCGGATGGATCTTCGCTTGTGGAGTGATGTGTGGTGGGGCAAGGCAGAGCCTATTTATGTTACCTCTTATCCGCGTGCCAACGGTAATCATAAGGATGCAAACTGGCGCTTTCCCAAGGGCGAGACTAAGGGGAGATGCGGTAAAGTGGAGCGAATTTACTTCAATAATATTACGGCAACGAGTGAAAACGGATGCTTTGTAGGTGGCGATGAATGGGGAAAAGTGAGTCATGTTTATTTCAACAATGTAACTATCCGACTGAAAAAGCAGACTGATTACAATGGACGTGTAGCCGATCTCAGACCATGTCGGGATGAGTCATTCGTCAAAAATCATGGCAGGGCCGTGTGGTATAGTAAAATTTGGGATAGCAGATTGGAAGTCAATGAAATAAGACCATAAGGATTATATAACTTAATAACTAACATTTATGTGTAACGTACAAGATTTAATTCGAAAGAACAGCAGACGTATGCTCATCTCTGTTGTCCTCTTGTTTGTCAGTACAATGGCATTCGCACAAAGCAAAGTCACGGGCAATGTCAAGGATGCCACGGGCGAACCGTTAGTTGGTGTGAGCGTTGTTGAAGTGGGGACAAACAACGGAACCGTTACCGATATTGACGGTAACTACACACTTTACGTGAAACCGGGTGCTCGGTTGAAGATCTCTTACGTGGGGTTTAACTCGAAAGAAGTTAAGGCTGGCGATAAGACAAAGGTCGTTCTTGAAGAAGACAACAAGACACTGAACGAGGTTGTTGTGGTCGGTTACGGTACGATGCGCCGTAAGGATGTCACCTCATCTATTACTACCATTAAGTCAGAAGACCTTAACAAAGGCGTCTTTACCGATGCAGCAAGTATGCTTCAAGGCAAGGTGGCAGGTCTTGTCGTGACGACTTCCGGCGACCCTAACGGTAGTCCGAGCATCACCCTTCGCGGTGCTTCGTCACTCCGTAGCGGTGCAGCTATGCAGCCTTATTATGTTATTGACGGTATTCCGGGCGTTGATATATCCATGGTTGCGCCTGATGATATCGAGAGTATCGACGTGCTCCGTGATGCCACGGCAACGGCTATTTATGGTTCGAAAGCTGCGAATGGTGTCATCATCATTACCACAAAGAGTGGCAAGAACGGCGGAGAACGCACGAATGTCAGCTATAATGGCTATGTAGGTTTCGACAATATCTCAAAGACTTTGGACATGGCTACGGCACAGGATATCCGTGATTTCGTCGCCAAGCACGGTATCAATTATGCTTATGACGGTGGAGGTGACACCGATTGGCAAAAGGAAGTGCTGCGCACGGGCTTTAGCCATAACCACAATATCGCTGTCAATGGCGGTGCCAAGAAAACCAACTACATGGCCAGTGTGAACTATATGAACCGCGAAGGAGTCATTAAAGGCAGCAACATGTATCGCTTGAATGTCCGCTCTTTGATTTCAACCAAGGTGTTGAAAGACCACCTCGACCTTTCTGTCGGAGCCAACATGATGTATGGAATGCACCGCGGTGTGAAAATGGACAATGAAGGTGCCTCGGTGCTTGATGCCATGAACTACTTTAATCCGACAAATAAAGTGACCGATGATCATGGTGACTGGACATGGGGTTCAGGCTCTCATAACTTCAATCCGAAGTCGCTTATTGCCGAAGATACTTCTGAAACGTTCTGGAAGCGCAATCAGTTTATAGGCAAAGCCACCTTGCATGTCATTGATGGTCTGCTGTTGAACATGAACTATTCGTATGACAACTTCCAGCATACTTATAGCAGTTATGACTCTCATAAGTCGCAGTTGCCGGGCCTGAGTGCCTATAACGGCAAAGCCGACCGCAATACTTATTTCTGTAGTTCGTAGACCTTTGAAACCTATGCCAACTATGACAAGACTTTCAACAAGGTTCACAAATTGGCATTGATGGCCGGTTATTCATGGGAAGAACGCAACAGTAACGATGGTTTCGGCCTCACCGTGCACAGCTTCTTCGATGATACTTTGAAATGGTATAACCTTACTTACGCGGGAATGATTGACGGGATGCCGGCTGTCAACAGTGGAACAAAGGAGACTGTCCGCAATATTTCGTTCTATGGTCGTGCCAGTTATTCCTATAACAGCCGTTATATGTTGCAGGCTACCCTGCGTCGTGACGGTTCATCCGTATTCGGTAAAGACCACCGTTGGGGCACATTTCCATCGGTCAGTGCAGCATGGAATATCACCGAAGAGGCTTTCATGAAGAACCAAACCCTTTTCTCTAACCTGAAGCTCCGTGTCGGTTACGGAGTCAGTGGTAACGCATTGGGTTTCGGTGCCTACTCTGCGGTGTCTACATATGGCTCAACCGGCTCTTATTTCCAAAGCAATGGATCGACCTATGTGTCATTAGGTGCCACCAAATTAGCCAACAAAGACCTGAAGTGGGAGACTACAGGCATGTTTAACATTGGCGTTGATTATGCTGTTCTCGGCGGACGGATTAATGGTTCTCTTGAGTTCTATAACAAGAAAACCAAGGACTTGATCTGGAGTTATCCCGTATCCTCTTTCATCTATCCTTTCGGCTCTATCCAGGCCAATGTGGGTGAAATCACCAATAATGGTATCGAGTTTACGCTCAATGCTATCCCTGTGAAGACGAAGGATTTTGAATGGAATACCACGCTTAATCTTGCGCATAACAGCAACAAAGTAGACCGTCTTTCAAATGATTTATACCATACAGGAACTTTCTCTCAAGGTGACCCGATGGTCGCTGGTGTGTCTGCAAACGGCTATACGCAGCGCGTTATGGAAGGTCAACCCATAGGAACGTTCTATATGTATGAGTTTGCAGGCTACAACGATGCCGGTAAAGCAACCTACTATGTGCATGATGCAACGACCAATGCGCGTACTGGCGAGGTGACGGAGACACCTGTCTATAAAGACCGTACCATTGTGGGGAATGCACAACCGAAGCTAAATCTCGGTTGGAACAACACCTTGAACTATAAGGACTGGACGCTGACGATGTTCTTTACAGGTGTTTTCGGCAATAAAATCTATAATGGTTCGCGTGCCCAGTATAATGCTCCGGATATGTTCTCCGGGGGCAAAAATGTGCTGAAAGAGTTTATCTATGACCGCCCTTACACCGATACTTATTCCAATGTTCCGTCAACCCGTTACCTTGAGAAGGGTGACTACTTCCGCCTGCAGAGTCTGACGTTGGGCTATACCTTCCGTCATTTCAACGGTTGGCTGCAGTCCATGCAGCTTTATCTGACCTGTAACAACCTGTTTACGCTGACAGGCTACAAGGGACTTGACCCCGAAGTGAACCTCGGGGGCATTGACCCGGGTGTGGATTATCGTTGGAGTCATTATCCGCACACACGCACTTTCATGATTGGTGCGAAGGTAAATTTCTAATGTAAAGAAAAGAATTGTAAGATGAAAACAAATATGAAATTAATGGTTGCAGTAGGTGTCATGGCGCTTGCAACCGGCTGTACAGACTTGGATGTGCCTTTGAAGTCGCAATATCCGGAGTATCCTAATACAGAAATTGCCCGTAATGCGCAGATGAATGGCATCTACAGCCACTTCCGTGGCGTGTTAGGTCGTCGTTTTTATGAGGCAATGTCGCTCTCGAGCGATGAGCAGACGGCAGTCTCCTATTCGGGAGGATGGATTGACGGTGGCACCTATTCGCACCCAAGTCTGCACGACTTCAACTATGAAGACAATACTATCGACTGGATGGGTGAACTTGGAAAAGGTTGTGTAAAGGCCAATGAAGTCATCAACAGTAATGCCGATGACAAGTATAAGATGCCAGCCCGTGCGATGCGTGCCTACTTTGAATTCGTCATGATGGATTGCTGGGGAGATGCTCCTATCCTTGACGTTACGGTTGAAGGAAATGATATGACCAAGCGTCAGCCACGTGCAGCGGTAGCTAAATATATTGAAAAGGAATTGCTTGAGATTATTCCTCATCTCTCAACGGATGCTGATGAAGGGCGCAATGGCATCCCCAATAAGTATATGGCGCAGGCTCTGTTGGCCAAGCTTTACATCAACTGGGCTGTCTATACGGCTGCATCTGTTGATAAATACGATGCTTCTTCGGCAACGAATGAAAAGCTTGATGCCTGCATCAGCGTATGTGACGAACTCATCAACAGTGGTAAGTTCAACTTAGGCTCAATGGCCTATCGCTTCAAGTTTGGGCCAAACAACAGTGCGTTGCATGTGGAAGACTTCATCTATGCCATGACTTACGACACCTATACGGCAACAGGCATGCAGTATGGTCGTGCCAACAACTATAAGGATATCAAGAGCATGAACCCCAGTTACTTTGGAATGAAGCTCTCGAACTCGGGAGGTGGCTACATGACGATGACTCCGGAGTTTGCCAATCTCTTTACGCTTGCAGGCGATGAGCGCAACAGCTGTGTGATAGGAGGGCAGGTCTATGTGTATGATCCGACAACCTTGCTGCCTACAACCCAGATAGCCAAAGACCGCAAAGGCAATCCGTTGATTCTGACGAAGGATATAACGCTGCGTTATACAGATGCCACCCACACGGCACGTGATTGGAAGAACCTCGATATCGGTGATGACCTTGATGGCTGGCGACAAGGTTATCGTTCGGTGAAGTTCTTCGTTAGCAATGACGATTACAAGAACGGACGCAACCAAAGTAACGATATTCCCATCTTCCGTTATGCCGATATCTTGTTGATGAAGGCTGAAGCGCTGACGCGAAAAGGTACGGGTGGCACGGCAGCGCAGGCGCTGTTCAATCAAATTCGCACCTATGTTCATGCTCCGTCTCTTACGCATGTGCCCACTTTGCAGGACATTTATGAAGAGCGTGGCCGTGAGTTCATGAACGAAAACTGGCGTCGTAACGACATGATTCGCTTCGGACACTTCGAAGATGAGTTCTTCCCCCACTATCATAGTAACCCATATGCCAACTTCGAGAAGACGCGACGCATCTTCCCAATCCATAAGGATATGCTCGACAACAATACTGAATGGAAGCAGAATCCCGGTTATCCGGATCCTCGAAAGAAATAAAAGGCGAGATGCCTGCACCGTCAAAGGTACGGGCATCTTCCTTTCATGAGATGTGTTTTCAAGGATTTTATATATAGGTCGTCAATAGTTCTAAGCATAAGTCCTTAAAAATCCTCATGAAAGGACATTCATATTTCATGAGATAGAGGGATGTTTTTTCTGTAGGAGTTCCCTGCTTTTCTCTCTGTTTTTCATTTGTCTTTTGGCCTTTTATCGTTATATTTGTAATTTGAAATCATACGATATGAAAAGACTTTTGCATGCAATATGTCACCGAGGAATGGCTTTCGCTGTTTTTATTGGGCTTGGTTTGTCTGTTGGTGCACAGCCTTCTGTGCTCCATTTTGTTGATCCCATGATAGGGAGTGAGGGAGAGGGACGTGTGTTCCCCGGGCCTTCTATGCCCTATGGTATGTGTAAACCCGGCCCCGATTGTGTGTCAATGCCCAATGCGGGCTGGGCCCCGATGCCCGAGGCCGTATTAGGATTCAGCCAGACTCATGTCAGTGGAACGGGTGGAGGGCAGAAGTATGGCAACATCCTCTTGCAGCCTTTTGCCGGCAAAGCAGGGCAAACGACCTATCTGCAGCACCGACTTTCGGAGGCGACTGCTGTGGGATTTTACAGTTGTTCCTATGAAGAAGGCCCGCAGACAGAGGTCACTGCTGACGACCGTTGTGCGCTTTATCGCTTCAGGAAGCTGTCGGGCCTGTTTGTGAATGTAGCCACCTTTCTTGGCATTGACACGATACCCGATAAGCGCGAAGCCCAGCAGTTTGTGGCCTGTGACCTTCGGATAACGGGCGAAAATGAACTTGTTGGCTCCTCAACCGTACGTGGAGGGTGGAATAACGGTGGTCCTTACACCGTCTTTTTCTGCCTGCAGAGCGATGTGCCTTTCTATGGATTGACAGGCAAAGGAAAGTATGCTTGGCTCATGATGCAGGCGAAAGAAGTGAATGTAAAAGTAGGAATCTCGTTTGTATCTATTGAGAAGGCACGGCAGAATATCACGTCTCGTGGTTTTGATGCACAGCAACGTTATGCCGAAGAAGCATGGGAACGCCTGCTCTCTCGTATTCAGATTACAGGCAACGTCATGCAAAATCGCATGTTTTACACGGCACTTTATCACACGATGCTTATGCCTGTAGATCGCAGCGGAGAGAACCCTTATTGGACGACTACACCTTATTATGACGACTATTATGCGATTTGGGACACTTATCGCACGTCATCTCCGCTCTTGACGCTCATTGATCCTGACCGCCAACGCGATATTATCAACTCATTACTCAATATATATCGTCACGAAGGATATATGCCCGATGCTCGCAGCGGCAACTGTAATGGGCGCACGCAAGGGGGAAGCAATGCTGAAATAGTGGTGGCTGATGCCTTTGCAAAAGGCTTGAAAGGTATCGATTATCAGCAGGCTTTACAGGCAATGCTCAGGGATGCTGAGGTGCCGCCTGCCAATGATGAGCAGGAAGGGCGGGGCGGATTGCAGGATTATAACACGTTGGGCTATATCCCTTATGGAATTGATAGGGCAGGCAGCCGAACCGTGGAATACAGCTATGATGATTGGTGTATTGCACAGGTAGCACGTGGATTGGGTCGGCAGGAATTATATGAAAAGTATCTGAAGCGGTCGGAGAATTGGCGAAATCTGTGGCGTGACTATCCGTGGCAGAACATGCGTGGCTTTATCATGCCAAAGGATAAGGCCGGGAGGTGGCTCGATTCTGTGCCTTGGGGACACTCGAAAGTGTTTCATCCGAAACTGCCTTATCGCCCTGACACAAGTGCCGCACCGTGGTATTTACCGTGGTGGAGTACATTTTTCTATGAAGCTTTATCTGCCGAATACAGTTTGAGTGTCCCGCATGACGTACAGGGGTTGATGACACTTTGTGGTGGAAAGGCTGCTTTTGTGAAGCGTCTTGATACGTTTTTCAATCGCAGTCACTACAACGTTGCCAATGAACCGAGTTTCATGACACCTTATCTTTATCATTGGGCTGACCGTCCCGAGCGCAGCAGTGAGCGTATCCGGCGCATCATCACCGACCATTTCAGCGACCAACGTGACGGTCTTCCAGGTAATGATGACAGTGGAGCTATGTCGTCATGGCTTGTATGGAACATGTTAGGACTTTATCCTGTTGCGGGGCAAAACCTTTATCTTGTCGGTTCACCCATGATAAAGTCCTATCGAATCCTGCTGCCGAATGGCAAGTGGCTCACAGTAGAAGCGAAAGGAAAGTGGCGACACAGGTTCCTGAAGCATGAGGATCTGCTTGCAGGAGGAAAGCTTCTGCTGCCCTGGCACACGAAGTTGGCGCCGCGACCACAGGCAGATCGTGAGACAATAAAGTTTGTGCCACCTATCGTTACGCATGCACTCTGGTGGCAAGCCCACTTTGTTCTCAATCGTCAATACCGTGATTGGGCTGTCGGTTGCGATGAATTTGAGGACAACCCTTTGGTCATTCGGTGTAACCAATCAACCTATTTCATTCCCAAAGATGTTGTTGATCATGCGGATCGTTTCACTTGGAATAGTCCGCAAAAGGGTATCAATGAATATTCATGTAGTGGCACTTTCCTCTTTATTTCACGTGATGCCTTGCAGCAATTAAAAACTGAAGGCGCTTTTGTCTATGATGAAATCACGTGGCGGGAAATAGCTCAAAGTGCAGAAACTATTACTGTTAAAGCTGATGTAGACGGCACGGAAATGGTGATTTCTACAGTCTGTCGCTTGCCTTGGGTACTCGAAATGCGGCATAATCCTTTGGGTATTGATTGGAAATTAGAGTTTATTTCTGAAGGACAATATATCAAAAGAAATAATAAATAATCTATATGAGGAAGCGAATTAAACTCCTTGTACTGCTCTTGTGCCTTGTCTTGACAGTCTTTGCACAAAAGAGTAATGAGCAGATGGGTGGCATTTATTATGCCTACCCGGAATATAAGGCTGCGAAATATACGGCTGTCCCCGAGGGCTTTATACCGTTTTACATAAGTCATTACGGGCGACATGGCAGCCGATGGATGACCTCTGATGCCCGTTATGAATGGATAATCAGTCAGTTTGCCGACAAGAAAAACCTTACGAAATTGGGTAAAAAGGCTGAAAAGATGATGCAGATTGTGTGGAAACAAGCACGTGGAAATGGTGGAAAACTCTCTCCGATAGGTGTGCGTCAGCATGAGAAAATAGCCCAAAATATGATGCTTCGCTTTCCTGAATTGTTTGCTCCTGGTGGCGAAATCGAGGCTTTTTCAAGTGTGTCAGACCGCTGTGTGAAGAGCATGCAGGCTTTTTGCAGCGTGCTTGAGAATAAGGATGTGCGGAAAGAAAAGGTGGAACAGCATTCTGATTCGACGGATATGGCATGGATTGCTTATAAGAGTCCTGAACTCAAGGCATGGCAGAAGACCGTCAATCCACCGCGTCGTTTGGGCAATGAACGTTTTATTTCTGCTCTTTTCAAAGACCCAACAAAGGTTGAAGATGCCGAGAAACTGATGACAGAACTGCATGCCGTTGCCTCAGATATGCAGGATGTGGGACTGAAACTCGATTTTTATCAGTTTTTTACGGAGGAGGAATTGCGTGATATTTACGAGCAGAATAATGAGCGGATGTGGCTTTGTAATGGGCAAGCTCCCGACAACTATGGGGTTACTCAGCGTTCGGCCGTAAGCCTTTGGCATAATATTGTGGCCGAAGTTAACTGTGCCTTGCAGGGCAAACTGACAGCTACATTGCGCTTTGGGCATGACACTCCACTTTATCGTTTGCTGGCTTTGTTGGGTCCCGGCAACCTCTCTGATGAGCAAACAGACGAGATGGACAAGGTTATTCCTATGGCGGCCAACTTGCAGATGGTTTTTTATTATAATCCAGATAAGGAGGAGAAGCCATTAAAGCCACAGCAAGTTATCGTTAAGTTCATGCTCAACGAGCGCGAAATCCGACTTCTCAAGGTGCGTTCATTGGATGTAGGCCCTGATGGAAAAACGGGCTATTATTATCGTTGGGACCATGTGTTGAGCTATGTGGAAAAGCGAATTGCCAATGCTGTAGCGCAGGGACACATGGCAACTATCAACACTTTCGTGGGTACTGACTATGCAGTTACGCCCTCGTTGAGTCGTTATGGCAAAGGAACTGAAGAACATGGGCAGACGCTTCCGGCTGTGTTGGAGCCTAATGGCATGACTTTCTGGACACCACAGACGCAGGACGGAGAGCAGAAATGCGTGGCACCGTACTACTATCGCGATGAGAAACTGCAGGGGTTTCGTGGCAGCCATTGGCTCGTGGGAGGCTGCACACAGGATTATGGTTCGTTTACACTGATGCCGTTAATGGATAGTCTGCGCCTGAAACCAGTTGATCGAGCCACACGTTTCAACCACGCTGACGAGATTGCTCATCCGGATTACTATGCTGTTTCTTTGCCCGATGAGCATTTGAAGGCCGAGATGACGGGTATGAGTCATGCAGCAATGTTCCGTTTCACCTATCAGAAAGACGGCAAGGCTTATGTTGTAGTGAACACGAATAATGATCATGGAGAAGGCTTTGTGGATGTTGATACGGTGAGAAACAGCATCTATGGCTACAATCCTGTGCACAGAATTTATCAAGGTTGGGGTGAAAAGGCAGGTTTTAATGGGTGGTTTGCCGTGGTGTTTCAGAACCCTTTGCAGGATTATGGCATCAAGGACGGCGTGGCTTGGGCTGCTTTCGATGTGTCGAAAGGTGATGAAGTGTTGGTTAAGGCAGCCTGTAGCTTCGTGGATATGGCAGGTGTTTATAACAATATTCAACAGGAAATACCGCATTGGGAGTTTAATGATACGCGCTCACGCACTATAGATCGTTGGAAGCAAAAACTCAATCGGGTGAGCGTTTCCTCGCGAGACACGGCTGCTGTTGCCAAGTTCTATGGTGCATTGTATCGTGCCAGTTTTCTGCCTCGTGCCTTTAGTGACAAGGACGGACGTTATCCTTCGTTCGCCGGAAGCAGGAAAATCAAGCAGCATCCAATGGGGAAAATCGGCAATACCCCACTTTACCGTCGGGTTTATATGGACTTTTCGATGTGGGATATCTATCGAGCTTTGCTGCCACTGAACCTGATTGTCGAGCCAACGGCCAACGGAATGATGCAGAGTTTGGTTGATATGTATGAGGAAGGGGGCTGGCTTCCAATATTTCCTTGTTGGAACAGCTACACTTCGGCAATGATTGGCGATCACGCTTCGGCTGCCTTGGCTGAGGCTATCGTGAAAGATGCGCGTAATCTTAATAAAGAAAAGGCCTACGAAGCCATGCGCAAGAATGCCTTTGAGATAGCAGATGCTGAAGCTTATAAGGACGGAAAGGGACGCCGTGCGATGCAGAGTTATCTGAAATATGGCTATATCCCGCTGAATGACAGTGTCATGGAGGCTTTCCATACGCATGAACAAGTGAGCCGGACTTTGGAATATGTCTATGATGATTATGCTGTTGCGCAGGCTGCAAAGGCCTTGGGGAAGACTGATGACTACCGTGTTCTCATGGCAAGGGCACGCAATTGGCGGCATGTTATCAATCCCCGTACAGGATGGGCTGATGGCAGATGGGCCAATGGAAAATGGCTGAATAATAAGGATTTGACCACGCGTGTGAAGTTTATTACAGAAGGAACTGTGGCTCACTATACGTGGTATGTGCCCCATGATGTCTATGGATTGATGCAGGCGATGGGTGGAAAGAAGATATTTGCTGACCGACTTGACCGTATGTTCAGCGACAGCCTGTATTGGCATGGCAATGAACCTTGCCAGCAGATTCCTTATCTTTATGCGTATGTTGGACAGCCGTGGAAGACACAGCAGAGGGTAAAGACTATCCTTGATAATGAATATCTTGATGTGCCCGGTGGTCTTAGTGGCAATGATGATGCCGGACAAATGAGTGCATGGTACGTACTTTCGGCCTTAGGTTTCTATCCCGTATGTCCCGTTTCACCTTATTATATTATAGGGACTCCGACATTTGACGAAGCACATATCGGCCGTTTCACCATTAAGGCACATCATGTTTCGCATGAAAATATCTATATCCAGTCGGCAACTTACAATGGACAGCCTTACACGCACAACTACATTACGTATGAAATGTTGAAAGGAGACGGCGTATTGGAATTTCAAATGGGGCCGAAACCCAATACGGAGTGGGGCAGCAAGACAGAAGATTGCCCGCCGGATTTGATGAAATGATAATCGTCTCTCCTAAAGAAATGGAGAATATCGCAGATGATGTCTTTGATATTCTCCATTTGATTTTATAATTCTTACCATGCAGAGGCTTGATAAGTCTTCGTGAATTTTTCTTCAGCTTGTTTTCTTTCTCATTTTCAGAGGGTGGGAGAGAAAAGCTGTTTTCTTACCTTTTCATTTCAAATCCCATGCGTATTCCGTCATAGTTCTTGCTCAGTTCACCGACAGTTTGAATAGTGCTGTTGCCGCTGAGGACTGAAGCGGTCTGAAGAAGATTCAGCAGTTTCTTGGATTCCATGAGATAACTCATGCCCTTTGTGGTACGTTTTGCATATACAGGGAGAGTGAAGAACAAAGTCTTCATCATGATTTTCTGGTTACTGCTGTCGTAAGTCCATGTACCGTTGATGCTTCTTCCAAGGATGCGTCCACTGAAAGTTTTGTCGCTGTTAAAGGTCAGTTGGGTGTTATCGCGCCGAAGACCAATGGCCTTGTAGCTTTCGGTCAACTTCGTTTTTGCCTGGGCAGCAGCCACCTCTCCACCTGCTTTTGCCAAGGTGTTGTCGCTTGTGAAAGCCACTCCCGGCTCACTATAGTGCCAGCTTCCAATGATATCGCGTTCCGAAGGCTTGTCAATACCGAGTACACTGTTCAGCACATTGCCGATAGTGTTGGCGTTGCCCATACTGCCAAGAACCTCGCTCAAGATGTTTCCTCCTGTATTATTGCTGCTGCCGTTGGTTGTAATGCCGCAGCTGCTTAGCATTAATGTTGTGATCAGCACGCCTGCTGTGAGAATCTTCTTGCTATTCATTATGATGTAAAATACTGTTTGAAATTAATTATCACGACCGAAAAGGCGCAGCAGATAGATAAATAAGTTGATGAAATCAAGGTATAAATCAAGTGCGCCACACAGTGCAATCTTCTGTGAAGTCTCGCTCATGTCGGGTGCAACTGCTAATTGACGCTTGATATTCTGGCTGTCCCAAATGGTCAAACCGACAAAGAGTAACACGCCTGCAATACTGATGATGAAGTCGAGCATGCTGCTCTTGAAGAATATGTTGGCCACCAATGCAATGATAAGTCCGCCTAACGCCATGAAAAGAAAACTTCCCCATTTGGAAAGATCTTTCTTGGTGAAGTAGCCGTATGCAGAAGTAACAGCGAAAGTTCCTGACGTGATGAAGAACGTTTTGATGATGGCTGTCGGTGCAAAGAGGATGAAGATGTATGACAGCGTGGCACCGTTGAGGGCTGCAAATGTGGCAAACATCAATGTCGTTGCAGCTAACGAGCGATTTTCCTTCCATATACTTCCACTGATTTTCCACACTAAAACTAACTCCGTTATAATCAATCCCCAGAACACTAATTGGTTGGTGTAAATCAGATATAACAGGTTTGGAGAGGTTGCAACGCCGTAAGCGACGATACCACTGATGGCCAAAGCTAAAGTCATCCATAGATACACTTTGCGCATCAAGGCAGGAAATGCCTCTGAAAGCACCATGTCGTTTGTGCCATACTCCTGTTCTCTGATTCTTTCATTAAATTCTTTGAAATCCATATTCTTTACTGTTTTTGATAATAATCTGTTGTGTTTTGCTGAAAGCAGAGCTGTTTCTGCTTTGCCGAATGACGTTTTGTCATCTTTCGATGCAAAAATAATCTTTTCTTTTTCTATGTACAAATGTAATGCCATTTTAATTCCCCTCTTTAATAATCTTTAGCCTATTACTGTCTGTATGATAGTGGAAGGTGTCGTGATTTGACGCAGATTGCAGTGCAACTTGATGCAGAACACCACGCAATCTGACGCAGATGACACGATAACTTGATGCAGATGACACGCTGTTTTGACGCAGATTGCAATGCCCCTGCAGGTCAGTGGTGCTGGCAGTCCTTTAACTCTTATCGATTGTCGTGTGCCGTTTTCGGGATATGGGTAATCTTGTTATCGGCGAACTTCCTCCTTCTGGGAGGATTGGGGAGGATATTTTCTTTCTCTTTTCCTCTTTTGTTATTCTTGTTCTTGTTATAGTTGTTGCTTTTAGGAAAGTTAACTTGTTGATTATCAAATCTCTCTTTTGTTGATATTTCTAAATTTCTTTCCTTTTATTTCTCATTTATTGAAAAGTCGTGGAAAAGTTGATGAAAAACAGAAGAGACTTTAAGGAGAATGAATTGTTTAAAATATTATGTGTAAAATACAAAAAGATTATTGAAGGAGAAGAATGTAGAACTTCCGTTATTTTATCGGGATGAACTTTGTGTTAATGTTGTTTCTTACTCTTTTTTATTTCAGAAAGTGTCGTTTTCTCTGGGTTTGCTTTCAAATTATAAGTTTAGATAAATTAATAATTTAGATATGGTAAACCTTTCTTATAGCTTAATTTATTTTAAATCACCATGTAAATTTGTTTATAAACACTAAATTTTATGTATTACATTAAATTGTAACAGCTTCTTATGTTATATTTGCAAACATAAACCTAAATATCGAAATAATTAATAACAATACCATAGTGATAAGATGTCCTTATATCCATTACTAAGGCTCTCTTAACTAATTAAAATGTTAACAAATATATTAATCTAATGAAAACAGGAAAAATCCTCCCGGTAAGTGTTCTTCTGTCTTGCTGTTGTCTGGAAGTTTTTGCTGGTAATCATGTCGCCTTTGCTGGAAATTCCAGTAGGAACCTGATTGCTGCAACTATGGATGTGACAGTTCTAAAAAGCATGGAAACACGACAAACTAATGGTGATGTAAAGGTAACAGGAAGAGTTGTCGATGATGCAGGTGAACCTGTCATTGGTGCAACGGTTCGCATAAAAGGTGGTAAGACCGGAGCCAATGGCGTAATTACTGACATTGATGGCAAGTTCACATTAATTGCTCCAAAAGGTGCAGTCCTTTCAGTGAGTTACATTGGCATGAATTCTCAAGAGGTAAAGGTAACAGGAAGCGGTAATCTGAATATTACTCTCAAGCCGGAGGCACACACGATTGATCAGGTGGTTGTAACGGCCTTGGGTATCAAACGCGCTGAAAAAGCCTTGAGTTATAATGTTCAGAAAGTGTCGGCCGAAGAACTTACGCGCAACAAAGATGCCAATTTCGTGAATTCATTGGTTGGTAAGGTTGCGGGTGTTCAAATCAATTCGGGTGCCGGTGGCGCTGGAAGTGCGGTGCGTGTAGTGATGCGTGGTATAAAATCTATTGAGAAAAGCAACAATGTGTTGTATGTGATAGATGGTGTACCCATGTACAACCATTCTTTTGGTGGTGGTGAAGGTGCCTATTCAACCCCTATGGGTTCCGAAAGTTCTGCCGATATCAACCCCGAAGATATCGAGAGTGTGAACATGCTGACAGGCCCCTCTGCTGCTGCACTGTATGGTAGTGATGCAGCTAATGGTGTTGTTATTATCAATACGAAGCGAGGAAGTAAAGATAAGACAACAGTCACAGTGAGCAACAGCAGCACTTTCTCACGTGCTACTTTCCTGCCTAAAATTCAGAACAGCTATGGCACAAGCTCAGGTCTGATGAGTTGGGGAACTAAGCAAAATGGTGATTTTGATATCGCCAAATTCTTTAATACCGGCTCTAATATCATAAACTCGGTATCTTTGTCGACGGGTAACAGCAAGAACCAAACTTACATATCGCTTTCAACAACAAATGCAAAGGGAATTGTTCCAAGGAATTCTTACTCGCGTTATAACTTTACGGCACGCAATACAACCTCGTTTCTTGATGATAAACTCGTGTTGGATTTCGGCGCGAATTATATTCTGCAGAAAGATGCAAATATAGTCTCTCAGGGAAAATATAACAACCCTCTGCCGGCATTATACCTCTTTCCACGTGGTGATGACTTCAATGAAATTCGTAATTATGAACGTTGGGATCCCGTATTGGGCTATATGACGCAGTATTGGCCTTATGGTGAAGGTGTGCATTCTTTGCAAAATCCTTATTGGATACAAAACAGAATGGAACGCACAACCGATAAACATCGTTATATGTTGAATGCATCCTTAAAGTGGAATGTGCTTGACTGGCTGAATGTTGTAGGACGTGTTCGGGTTGACAACTCGGAATATCGTCTGTTGAATAAGAACTATGCTTCAACACTATTGACAATCTCTGATGCGAATGGTGGTTATGGAGATCAGACGCAACACGACCGAACACTGTACGGAGATGTGATAGTTAACATCAACAAGCGCTTTGGACAAGATTATAATCTCACTGCAAATATCGGCACATCAATTAAAGATCAGGTGTTTGAAGCTGCGGGTGGTGCAGGCAACTTGCTGATACCAAACTTCTTTGCGATGAATAATATCAACTACGCCAATAAGTATAAGACGATACAGGAAGGTTGGCATGACCAGACACAATCTATCTTTGGCTCGGTAGAATTAGGCTATAGGGATATGCTTTACCTGACCGTTACGGGACGAAATGACTGGGCTTCTCAGTTGGCTTATTCCGATCAGGCGTCATTCTTCTATCCTTCGGTAGGTTTATCGGCTGTAATTTCAAATATGACTAAACTTCCGGAATGGATTACTTTTGCAAAGGTTCGCGCTTCTTATTCAAATGTAGCATCGGCATTTGATCGTTTCCTTTCAAATCCAAGCTACCATTTCAACAATCAAACTCATTTGTGGGAAAAGTCGAATGTTGCCCCGTTAGAGCACATGAAGCCTGAAAATACCCGTTCATGGGAACTTGGTCTTAATGCAAAGTTTGTAGCAACTTCTATATCTGTTGTCCAAGAAGTAAATATACTTTCTGTATTTCCTAAATTATGTTCCAATGCAGAAGCATTGCCTCCTCTTGGAGAAACATTCCCTTTTTTAGCAGCAGTATATGCAGGACTTGTATTATTAACACCTCTATATAACTTAACTCTTTCTGCATTATTATTTTTCATTATTCCCCCAACACCATAACCACCTAGGAATTCAGATTTTATTTCTCTTGCATTTTCTCCTGCTTGGAATGCCGCCCATTCCATTGTAGAAGGATTGGTTTTTGCATATTCTATTTCTCTTAATCCTCTACTATATCCCCCATCTGTTAATGCATCCAGAACTAGGGGATTTGATACAAAATTTTTTACTCCTTGTTTAACACTTTCCCATGCCTTTTTCCATTCTACCTGCTTCCCGTTTGGGTCTATATATTTTATCGGATTCTGGTAAGTATAGGAATATGTTGCCATATTCATTGGGTTGTAGATACCTCCATTATGTTGTCCATCAATATAATGCTCTGTTTCCTGGATTGGGTTATAACCGCTGAGCGGGTCAGTATTGAGCCAAAGGCTGGTTTTCATATCCAGATACCTTGCCCCAAAATAGGTTAGGTTGGTTTCTTGGTCTAGTTCTTTGCCGTTGAAAAGGTATGGCATGGTCTTGCTCGTGCTGTGTTCCTCAAAGAGCACCTCTCCAAACGCTATATACTCCGTATGCTGGGTTATTCTTCCTTCTCTATCCGTAATGTAAGACGAAGACCCCAAGTGGTCTGGGTAGTAAAAATACAAATTCTTTTCTCTTATTCCATTTGGAACGAAGCCATACCCTGCTTTTACCGTCTGGGGAGTAATCGGGTCTCCATACTGCACAGGCGGACCTGGGACATATAGACTATTTTTTCATAAATTTTTCTAAATCATAATGTTTAAGACCTAATTCATCTAACGGAATGTTAAAAACTTCTGCTTGTTGTTTTATAATATCTAAAATATTATAACACTCCATTTGTACTCCTAAATCAAACTCTGAACATTCTTTTTTTATTGTATCTTCTAATCTTTCTTTTAATATAGTTACTAAATCTTGTAAATATAATTTATACTTTAAATTTTCCATTATTCTTTATTTTTTTTCAATTCTTTTAAAATATTTATCTGTTCTTTAGCCCTTTCAATATCCTTAGGCCATTTATTTTTTATAAGATTTTCTTTTTGTTTAGGATGAAGCTCATCCCAATTTCCTTTTCCATATTCTTTAAGATACTTTTTAGGGTCTTTTATTAAGTTTGAGTGTTCTACTATTTTCTCCATAGAAGAAATACTTTTTTCAATTTCTTTTTTAGAAACATTAAATTTTTTAGACAATTCTTCTATTTCTTTTGCATTTAAATTCGGATTTACATATTTGTTATAAACCTCTTTATTTAAGAAATGTTCCTTATCCTTTTCAGGTACAAGTTTTGCTTCTGCAAATTGTTCTTCTATACTTTTTTGATCCTTATACTTATTTCTCAAATTATTTAGATAGTCTGCCTTTTCTTCTTCTGTAAATACCTTATTCTTGTTTTCACTTCCTATCTTTTCTCTTGTATGGATTGATGTTTCTTCTCCATATTTTCCTTCATCATAAGTATTCATATGGGCTTTTTCATGTCCAAATAATTGTGAAAAAGCTAAGTCTGGATTTGCTATATCATTTATTGAAAAATATATCTTTTCTCTTCTTTTAGCTCCAGTTTCTTTATCTTTTGAATCTACTGTAAATGAATGTGCTTCATCTGTTAATAATACTTCTGGTATTATTCCTTGATACCCATTTTCTCTTAGATATCTTTCTACTAAATTTTGTGCTAATTTTTGTTTATCTTCTAAACTCAAATTTTCATCTTTTATCAAATTAAATTCTTTTTGGTGTTCATCTTTAAATTTATCTACTAAGACTCCTTCCATTGATTCTTTAAATCTCTTTTGATCTAAGATTTCATGTAAACTTCCTAATTTCTTATAAGCATACTTTATTTCATTTCTCTTATCTTCTCCAATTAAATCACTATGAAGCTCTGCATCTAAATGTTTTTCTTCATCTTTTGTTTTTTCTTGTGCTTTATCAATATCTGTATTAAATCCTAAGTCTTCTGCACTTGTTTTCTTTCCAGATATTTCAAAATCTGTATTTATTGCACTAGCTCTATCTATTTGTTCTTTATCTATCTTATCATGTTTTATTGATGTATTTGGTACATCTGTTCCAATAGTTATACCTCCACCAATATTTTCATATTTATTCTTATCTTCTAAATCTTTTACTACTACTT
>ERZ773008.564-NODE-564-length-27337-cov-5.075031_pt1 | contig 27337 bp, 24 predicted proteins | sample MGYA00580664_ERZ773008 | MGnify/ENA primary metagenome ERZ773008 (study PRJEB29015, sample SAMEA2738016) | human oral metagenome | biome: human oral; feature: human-associated habitat; material: dental | place: China | collected 2048 ... | reverse complement strand
AAAGTGAGTTTTAAAACACAAGCTTTTTTCGTAGGCGTTACGTTACAAACGCACACTATCTCGGATATATTCTAGATGCATAGACGATGTAGTGGTAAAGTTCGTAGTTTACGAAAAAGTAAGGTGGTACCGTGAAATTAGTTTTCGCCCTTATTCTCATAGGAGAGTAAGGGTGATTTTTTTTACATAAAATTCACAAAACCCAAAAATTAATAATAAAATCAAAAGGAGAAAATTTTATAATGAAGAAATTATTATTTTTAGTAACAAGTTTCATACTTGGAATCGTATTAATTGGATGCTCAAGTGCATCAAAAACTGAGAAAAAAGGTATCGATGTTGATAAACTAGATCCAAGCAAACCAGTAACAGTTAAAGTAGGAGCTACTAACGTACCTCACGCTGTATTATTAGAGCACGTTGCTCCACAACTTGAAAAAGAAGGAATCAAATTAGATATCGTTACATACCAAGACTACTATGTACCAAACAAAACGTTAAACGATAAAGAAATCGACATTAACTACTTCCAACACGTACCATTCTTAAAAAATGCTATTAAAGAAAATGGATACAAAATTGAAGACGCTGGTGCAATTCACTTAGAGCCAATCGGATTATACTCTAAAAAAGTTAAAAACGTTAAAGACCTTAAAGAAGGTGCTAAAGTATTAGTAAGTAACAACAAATCTGAATGGGGACGCGTAATTAAATTATTAGCTTCTGAAGGATTAGTAAAAGTTAAAGATGGTGTAGACCCAGTAACAGCTACTTTCGATGATATCGCTGAAAACCCTAAAAAATTACAATTCAGCTACGAAAATGATCCAGCTTTAATGGTTAAATTCTACCAAAACGGTGAAGGTGATCTAGTTTCAATCAACGCTAACTTCGCTGTTGATGCAGGATTAAACGCAGCAACAGAACCTGTTTTAGTTGAAAAAGCTACAGATGACAACCCATATGCGAATATTGTTGTAGTTCGTGAAGGTGACAAAGATAAACCTGTTGTTAAAAAACTTGTTGCAGCTTTAAAATCTGAAGACACTCAAAAATTCATTAAAGAAAAATGGAATGGAGCAGTATTACCTGTAAAATAATTTCATTAAAAATTTTAAAAGGCAGTTCGAAAGAGCTGTCTTTTTGTTTTATAAAGTATAGAAAGTGTGAATCTAGTATATATATTGAGAAATAAAAAAATCGGACTGACAAAAATCAGTCCGATTAGTTTATATAAATGTTGATATTATTAACCAGAAATTCAAGATTATTAATATTACTGTACAAATCCATGCAACAATTTTCATCCATGGTTTAATAACAAACTCTCCCATAAGTTTTTTATCTGATGTATATAGTGTTAATGGGATAATGGATATTGGTAAAGCAATACTTAAGAATACTTGAGTATAAATTAGCAAACTCTCAATTGCTTGTTCACTATCACCAAAAATTATTAAACAAATGACAACAGGCATCACAGCAATTACACGTGTTAGCATTCTTCTAACCCACATAGGAAGCCTCATGTGGATGAAACCTTCCATAACTATTTGCCCTGATAATGTCCCAGTAATAGTAGAGTTTTGACCAGAAGCTAACAGAGCCACTGCGAATAATGTACTAAGGAATGGTGAAGCAATAGCTCCAACAATGCTGCTATCTTGTAAAGCGTTATAAAGGTCTGTAAAGCGTCCAAGACTATCGCCATGACCATAAAACAAAGAAGCACCTAGAACTAATAGTAAACAGTTAATAATAAATGCGATTGAAAGTTGAATATTAGAATCTATAGTAGAAAATCTAATAGCTTCTTTTTTAACTTTGTTATCTTTTCTATCGTATCTTCTTGCTTGAACAATAGAAGAATGTAAGTATAGATTGTGTGGCATAACTGTAGCCCCCACGATACCTAAGGCAATAAATAATGCACCTTTATTATTAATTACATCCTTATTTGGAATAAAACCTTTAATTAATTCTCCGGTATTAGGGTTAGCTAATAAAACTTCATAGAAGAATATTATTAGAATTGTAAATATCAAGGTAGCTACAATAGCTTCGATTTTTCTAAATCCAAAATGCGCTAATAGTAGTAGTAAGAATACATCAAAGATAGTTATTATAACTCCTATTAGTAAAGGAATACCGAATAATAATTTTAAAGCTACAGCACTACCAATAATTTCTGCAATATCAGTAGCCATAATAGCTAGTTCGGTAATTATCCAAAGAACAACCCCCATTTTTTTACCCGTATGTTTTCTAGTAGCTTGAGCTAGATCCATACCAGTAACAATACCTAATCTTACAGACATTGATTGAAGTAACATTGCGATAAGATTCGATATAAGTATAACGAATAGTAAGCTATATGCATATTGAGCACCACCAGCGATAGAGGTGATCCAGTTACCAGGATCCATATAGCCGACTGCCACTAAAGCACCTGGTCCGCTATAGGCTAGTACCTTCTTTAAAAAGCTTCCTTCTTTTGGAACCTCTACGGTGTTATTTATTTCTTGAAGAGATAGCTGATTTGCTGCTTCTAACTCTTCTTGACTTTTTCTTAAAAAATTTTTAAAAATCATTTAATCACCTTTTCTAAAAATAATAGTCTAGTAACAATTACAGAATTACTTTCCTCTAGGCGGAAATCTTGCCTTTGGAAAACTATAAATAATATTCTACTACAAAAATGAAAAAATGTAAATTTTATTGAAAATAGATATCACTATGATAATAGCTATTTGTTAGTACAAGTTGAAAATTAATATGGATTCACGTCAAAATTAATTCAAAAATAACAAACTCTTACAAAATAGAATGTAGTTTTACTACAAAAGAAAAATAAAAAAATATTATTTATTAGCTAAAGCGCCGACAAGGATATAGTTGGTTTGGTAAATATCTTTATGATAAAATATAATCGAAGGGTTACATAGTAGGGGGAAGATACTTATGGGAAGTTATATTTTTATCATTATCTTAAGTCTAATTTTTGCTAGTACAATTAAGTGCTTAGTAGATAGTGAGAATAAAAAAGAGTTTCTATTTAGACGAAGCCGTTGTTCTAGTTGTCAAAAAGAATTAAGGGGTATGGACTTAATTCCAATCTTTAGCTATTTGTTTAAAAAAGGGAGATGTAGTTACTGTAATCAAAAAATTCCATTAGATGTATTTTTATACGAAATTTTTACTTTTATTACTATAGTATTATTTATTATTTTCCAAAAACAGTTTATTTTTATTAGTTATCTTGAAGTTAGTATATTTATTATTCTCATTTTTTTAGGAATAGAAGATGTGAAATCATTCGAAGTTAATGATGAATTGTTTTATCTTCTAATTATTTTAAATTTTTCTTCTATATATATACACTATTATTTATTCAATTTTTTAGATTTTATTTATCTTATTATTATTTTTCATATACTATATATTTTCACAAGAGGTGGTTTAGGTTATGGCGACATAAAAGTTTTTTGTGTATTAGGTTTAAATTTAAACTTATTTGAAGGAGTGTATTTGTTAATCTTCACATTTTTATATGCAGGATTTTTCGCTATTGGATTAATAATTTTGAAAAAAGTTAAAAGGAAAACGAAACTACCACTAGTGCCATTCATAGCACTTAGCTATTTAACAATAATATTAATAAGGGAGGGATTATTATGGTAGCATACACTATTAAAGAGTTTAGTGAGGAAGATCGCCCAAGGGAGAAGTTTAAGAAATTAGGTGCTCTAGCCCTCAGTGATAAAGAGATTCTAGCAATATTATTAAGAACAGGTACAAAAAATCAAAATGTAATTGAGCTTTCTGACATGATTTTAAAAGACATGGGCGGGATTACCAAGTTAAGGGATGCAACCTTAACAGAACTTATGAAACATAAGGGGATAGGCCAGGAAAAGGCAATACATATTCTTGCTAATATAGAATTCGCAAGAAGAATATACGCGACCAATGTTCTAGATGTGAAGTGTGATAGCCCGCAGTCAATAGCCAATTATCTAAAATCATCTCTAGAGAATTTAACACAAGAAGTGTTCGTAGTATTAGATATTGATACGAAAGGTAAAATAATCGAAAAAAGAGAAGTATTCAAAGGTAGTTTATCTATGTCAGTAGTTCATCCAAGAGAAGTATTTAAAGTAGCGATAAAAAATAGTGCTTCGAGTATCGTTTGCGTGCATAATCATCCGAGTGGAGATGCGACACCTTCTATAGAAGATATTAAAACGACGATAAATCTAATGGAAGTTGGTGAAATAGTTGGTATTGAAATGCTAGATCATATTGTAGTAGCAAAAAAAGGATATGTTAGCATTAGAAAAGTATTGAATTATCTAGTAGTAGAAAATATAGATTATAAATACGAAGATGTTACAGGTGAACAATTAAAATATATACTGAGAAAATACAAGGTTGTAGGGGAGTATTAAAAGGAGGAAGTGTAGAGAGTTTTTATTTTGTCTAAACTGATTGAATTTGACTAGTTAAAAAGAAAAAATGTCAGTAACTAGTTACCAACGGTTGTTAGCATTAAGCTCTAGCCAAGATTTGCGATAGCTACTAAATGTATCAATGTTAGTATATTATAAAATATGAAGGAAATCTATATATAAAGGAAAAGAGTACCTCTTGTTGAGGTACCCTTAATATGATATTGATGCTGATGTTTCACAGCGAATAATGATATTGATGTGGATGTTTCACCACTAATTTATATTAATAGTATCTCACTATTTTATTTATTTGTCAAATGTTAAAGTAAATCTTCCTTATTCTGTTTTCTATAAGATTCATTGATTCTTCTGAAATTGTAATATTTCCAGCACTTTCAAATTCTGAAACTGGTGTCAGTTTTCTTTTGTCTATAGTTTGGATCATATTCACACAAGCATAACTATCTTTATTTTTATATTTTTTATATTTTTCTATACCTTTAAAGTGTTGTTCTTTAGATTCTAGGTATACTTTATTTCCTTTGTTTAATTTATATAGTGCCTTGGTTATTAATTCTTCGGAGTAGTTGTTTATATTTTTTTGAATATCGTCAGTCATAATTCCGTTATTTGCTATTAATAATTTTGTTGTATAATTTTTAAGATCATTAAGATAGTCAGGTCTTAAATCATTGATTTCAGAAATATATTCCTTAGATTTTACTTCCCACTTAGAAATTAACTCGTCGATTTTATTAAGGTGATACTTAGAATTTTTAAAATAAATATTATCATAAGGAATTAGTTCTTGATAATATTTATTTCTTTTTGAAGACAGTGGAACTACTGTGATTGTACTCTTTGTAACTTTATCGTATTTATCTAATACAATAGCAAAATGGTTACCACTCAATTCAGAACCAATATTAACTCCAAATTTCACATACACAATTGTTCCTCGTTTAAACTTTGGAAAGAACTTAGTATTTTTCCCTTGAGCCTCTTTATAAAATTGTTTAGCTTTAAATAAAACTGATTCTGGAAGATATTTGAATTTATACTGATGATATTCCATGACATTTACAAATATTCTTTGAGCTTCTTTAAATATTGATTTCATTATTTCTTCCTTTCTAGAACTTCCTTCTTAATTCAACAACTCGTCCTATAATTACTACTGGTTTTGTTATTACTTCTTCATTCGAAAAATACATAGGTGAGTATTCTGAGTTATTAGATATTAACATTATTCCATTATCAAGCTTTTCAAATTTTTTGCATGTTACATCATCTCCGTTTACTAGAGCGATTACCACATCTCCATTGTAAGCTGTTGATTGTTGCTTCACTATAACAATATCACCATTGTTTATATCTGGTTTCATACTATCACCTTTAATTCTAAGTCCGAAGAATTCTCCTTGATTTTGCCAAGTAAGAGGTATTTCCTCATAGTCCAGTATATCTTCAACAGCTGAGATAGGTATTCCTGCTGCAACTGTTCCTAATACTGGGATTTTTAGACTTTGTGGGGTTAGGGATGCATTAATTTTAGTTTCTTCTAATCTTTCATATCTAGGCACATTGTAGCCTAATAACCACGCTTCTGTAACGCCAAATATTTTTGATAATAAGAAGATTTTTTCGTTATCTGGATTTGATTTACCATTTACATATTGAGATAAGTGACTTTTAGAAAATTTTATATTATATTTCTCTTGAAGTGGTTTAGCTAAATTAAGTACATCTATTTGTCTTAATCTTTTTTCTTTCATTAGTTGATTTATTCTTTCAGTAGAAGTTGCCATAAACTTCACCTCCTGTTAGAGCTATAATATCATGATTTGAATAAAAGTTCAAAGGAATTGAACTCTTATGTTAGAAATTAGAAAATGTTAGTATATAATAAAATTAAGTTTGAGTATTTGAACTCAAAAAATAGAAAGAAGACAAAATGAAATTCAATTATATAAAATAATAAGTATAGATTTATGAATATGATAATTTTTTAAAACAAAATATAAAAAAATTGATTTTCTAGTATAAATATAGTAATATAAAGCAAGGTGATTCACTACCTATATTTCAAATGTGAACGTTAAGCTAGGAATTTTTCCTAGCTTTTTTGTATGAAGTACTATTAATATACGAAAAAGAGGAGACATGGATCTTTTAGTACCAGTTTAAAGATTAGCTTTAGGTTAAATTCCAGTTTTATAATTGAAATGGAATTTACTTTGGAAATTAACGAATTCTAAAAACAATCTTGAATTTTCAGAAAAAACATTGACTAGTAATTTTCTATTTGATATAATTTCTATAATTTAACAAAACGTTAATTAGATTTTATGTTGAGTGGAAAGTTAATCTATAAATTGAATTATTTTATAATATCAAATATTAAGAAAGAAATTGATTAGCTTCTATTAGCAATTGATTTCTTTTTATTGTATCTATATTTCTAAAGGTTATTTATAAAATGAAAACTGAACTTTTAAATAGAAGGACTCAACTAAGGAGTGGGAAATATGAGGAAATTTTTATTTGCGGTAGTTTTATTTCTTATTACAATAGTCTCGGGGATTAATATCTATTTTTCATATCAAATTAAATATGTTGTTGATGCCCTTACTACTAAAAATGAGCAGTTATTCTATGATCAAATTATCTATTTATCTGTAATTATAATACTAATGCTTATATGTGAATATTTACGACAAATTTTAGATACTGTATATCTAAACAAAATTGGATTCAATATTCATAGAACACTTGTGGGAAGTTTACTCATGAATAAACTAGATACAAAGAGTAAAAATTTATTATCTACTGTAAATAATGATATTGAAATGGTAAAAGATCAATATTATAATACGATTTTCTCTTTGTATCAGGGGATAGTTTATTTTATTTTTGCTACAATAGCGTTGTTCAAATTAGATGTAACAACAGCTTTTTGGGTTATAGGATTGTCACTATTTCCAATTGTAATTCCTAACATTTTTAAAATATATTTGAAAAATGTTCAAAACAGTATTTCTATACAAAAGGCTAGTTATAACGATAAACTTGAAGATTTTTTAGAAGGGTTATTAGTTATTAAAAATAGTGATTCGGTTAATATATTTTATGAAAAATTAGTTTATGAATATAAAAAAATAAATAAACTTGTTAATAGAAAAAATGCTTTAGTATCACTTGTAAATGTTTTAACAGGATTAGTATTCTACGCTACTATTATTGCTATTCTATACATTGGAGGTCGTCAAGCTCTGTTAGGAAATACGAGTGTAGGGGATATAGTATCTATTTTTACTATTTCTTCAGAATTAGTAATGCCTGTTAATTTGATAACAGCTTCTATAGCTAATATAACATCGGTAAAAGATATAAAAAGGGAATTAGATTCTAAAGAGAAGTTTGAATACCAAGATAGTTATGATGTTGTCAATTTTGAAAACATAGAAGTTCGAAATGAAAGTTATAAATTTAATAATAGAGAAATTTTTAGTGATTTTTCAGCTGGTTTTGAAAAAGGTAAAAAGTATTTAATTCAAGGAGATAGTGGCAGTGGAAAATCGACATTAGCATTACTATTAACGAAAAACCTTGAAGGATGTAATATCTTTTTAAACAGAAAAAATATTAACAGTTATGAATACAATACAATTCAGAAACTAATAACTTATGTACCTCAAGATAGTTTTATATTCGTAGGTACGGTTATCGATAATCTTACTTTTTATAAAAACATAGAAGCGGATAAAATAATGACTTTAATAAAAGAAACTAGATTAGATGACAAAATTAAAGAAGCTTCTGATTTGATTAATACTACGTACGATAAGAGAAAAGCAAATTTATCTGGTGGACAAAAACAAAGGTTAGCATTAATTAGGGCTATATTACAGGAAAAACAGGTTATAGTTTTAGATGAAACATTATCAGGCTTGGATAAAGATACATACATCTTAGTTGAAAAATTACTTTTAAGTATGAAAGATAAGACTTTAATTCATATTTCACACAGATCTTATCCAGAAACTTTGAAAATGTATGATGAGGTATATGTAATGGGGAAAAAGGGACTGAATCAAAAGTCCTAAATTCTAAAAAAGTTCATATGAGAACTCATAGACGCAGTGGTTTATTGATATTTAAATTCGCTTTATAAAAGCTTTTTAGATATCTAATAAACTTTTCGGAGATGACTCGATAAAATCTCTTTCTCCGAAATCACAATTTTTGAGTCACTCTCATAATATTTTAAAATATAGATATAGGAGAGTCTAATATGTTAAATAGAAATTTTAATTTATTATGGTTATCACAGATAGTTAGTTCAATTGGAAATAAACTGACTATATTTGGATTTCCATTAGTAGGAATATTCATTTATGATACTACGGTATTAGAAACTTCTATGATTACAGTAATGTCGTTTTTACCGAGTTTACTTTTTGGAACAATAATAGGAGTTATTGTAGATAGGGGGGATAAAAGGAAAATAGGGATTTTTACAAATATAATTTGTTTTGTTATTTCTATAATATTATTTGTATTTTCTATTTTTAAAATATTACCACTGTGGGGATTTTACATTTTAATTTTCTTATTGAATACATTCTTATTATTTGGGAGTATATCTTTTTATAGTCAGATTCCTATGGTAGTAGAGAAAGAAAATTTAAAGAAAGCAAATTATAAAATGGAATTAAGTAACAGTGTTATTGATACTGTCGCTCCAAGTGTTGGGGGAATTATATTTGGTTTATTTTCTGCTCCATTTATCTTTATAATAGATGGAATAACATTTATACTAGCAAGTTTTTGTCAGATATTACTTCCATGTAATATAGAGAAAGATAGAGTAAAAACAAAAAAGAAATCGATAGTTCACATAAGAGAAGCATACAATTATGTTTTTAATAATCAAATATTATTTAAATTGGCGATGAGTTACTTTGTATTGGTATTTGGTATAGGTATTTTTCAGTCGATTCAGTTTTATTACTTAAGTAAAGTTTTAAATGTTTCTCCGTATACAATTGGTATGATTATAAGCGTAGGAAATATAGGTCTTGTAGTTGCATCGGTGAGTTCTTTAAAAATATCTGATACTATAGGAATGGGAAAAACTATAATATTATCATTTATTTTATATGCAGTGGGCTTCACTCTTTATTATTTAAGTAGTGAAGAGAGTACATTATCTTTATTTGTTGCTACTATGTGCATAGGAGCAGCGATGCCTTTATATAATGTGAATGCTACTACAATAAGACAGAGTAATGTTGATTTATCAATGTTAGGAAGTGTTTCTGCTATTTGGAGAATTTTTGGAAGAGGGCTTATTCCACTAGGAGCGACAATAGGTGGAGGTATTTCAACATATTTTTCGGTAAAAATGGCGATATTAATATCGGTTATTATAGTTTTATTAGGTTTGTCTATAGTATTATTTTCTGATGAATTAAAAAAATACACGTAACATTTCATCACAAATATTTTGAATGCGGTTTATAAAGTGGTATAATAGAATTGAATAAGTATAAATAATTATATTGTATTAGTTAATAAAATAATTTTAAAAGGGAGGAGGAGAAAAATGAATAAGCTTAAAGATTTAGGTTTGGTGGTATTGCAAGTTGAAGTAATAGGTTTTTTATTTATAGCGATGAATAAATATTTAACTAACACTACAAGCTTTTTACCTGAAGCTTTCACTCAAGATAAAACAGATATTAAGGCATATAGTTTAGCCGCATTGGCGTTTATGATATTAGGTATCGCTCAATATTATGTGGTTGACCTATATGACAAAATCAACTGGAAAAAAGCGAGTGTAATTGAATACTTGGTAGAAGTAGCAGGAGTTTTACTAGTATTTATCTATTTACAATTTATAGATAATCTAGTTAAGTTTGCATTTCTATTTGTGTTAGTTTCATTTCTATTTATAATGAGATACTTATACTTTTATAAGAAATTTGCATAAGTTTATAATTTTGAACAAAGTTTGGAGAAGAACACTGCTCAAAGTGTAGAGATTTTTAGTTTGAAATTTTAATTTGGAATATAGGTATTCAATATAATTGTTGTACTGCTGTTGCTGGATTATATAGGGAAAAATAAAAAATGCCAAGTAATGTTAATTGCTTGGCATTTTTGTGTAAGTGATATTACTGTACTTTTAATTCTACACATTCTGTTAGTTGATTTTTGATCTCTTCTTGTATATGGTGAGAAATCATTATTAAGGTTAACTTATCGTCAGCTAAGATATTGTTTTCTATCTGTACCGCTGTTTTTTCATCCAATGCTGAGGTTGCTTCATCAAGAATTAAAATTGGATAATTTCTAATTAAAACTCTCGCAAGAACTAATCTTTGTTTTTCTCCTCCTGAAAGTATTTCTCCCATATTAGATAAGTTGTGTTCTAAGCCGTCAGGTAAAGCTTTGACTCTATCAGCTAAACAAACTTTTTCTAATATGCTCCATATTTCTTTATCTGAATAACTATTATCTAAAGTGATGTTATATCGAATTGAACCGCTGAAAATAGATGTTTGTTGACTCACATATCCAATCTCTTTTGAGAAGTTGATATCATCCTGTATTTCAAGAGGATTTCCATCGATTAAAACTTTATCTTGATCTGATTGTAATTTCCCTAGTAGTAACTTGATTATAGTAGACTTTCCGGAACCGCTTTTACCGATTACGGCGTATTTTCCACCTTTATTTATATTAAAGTTAAAGTTTTTAATGATATGGTTATCTCCAAAACTATAATTAAAGTTTTTAAATTCAATATTTTCTTCAACGTGGGGATAAAGTGTTTCTTTAGCAGTCGCTTTAGTTATAACGCTATTTAATATTTCTTTTGTACCGATTACCTTAATATACAGATCAACCAATTGATTGATAGAAGTAAGGTATATTCCAAGTATAGTAGATACCGAAGCTATTGTTCCGATAGTTAATTCATTTTTTAAAACTAAATAAATCGCAAAGATAAAAATTAATAATTCAAGTAATTTCTCAATACTTTGTAAAGTTAACTCACCAAATGCCATTAATTTAGAAATACTATACTGTTGATCTTCTTTTTGAATTTGACTAGCTTTAACATTTTTTGAGAATAAATTTATCTTACCGATATTTTTTAAATCTTCATAACCTGTTAAATATTCCTTTAAAACTCCAGAGAATTTTCCTGATAAAATTGATAAATTTGTATATCCTACACTAATTTTATTACCGAACTTACCGCTTATTAAAAACATAGCGATTGATGATAATAGGGCGAATACAACAAATTTCCAATTTATAAGCCATAAAAATACTACTGATGAGATAAATAATACAATAGCACTTAGTAAACCAGTTAATGGTGAGAATAAATACGCAGACAATAATTCAAGTTGATAAGTGTATTTAGTCATATGCTCACCAGCATCAACCTTATTAAATTCCGATTGAGACATAGTTTCTATATTTTTACTAATCCTATCACCTAGATATATTTTCCATTGTTTAACTAATTGTGCAATTATAATTTTTAACCACGCCCTAAGCAATTCTACTATTATTAGAATACAAATAATAATGCCAACTTTTGTCCATAGAGATCCCGTTTTGTATATTACAGAATCAACGATATCAACACGAGCGTATACAACATAAACAGTCCCTATTGATACTATTAGTGTTAAAATAAACATAATAGATAACTTTAATTTGTTCAATGTTAAAACTTCTAAAATATTTTTAATCATATTGCTCTCCTTTGTATATAATACATAAATGTTGTTTAAATTTTAGTTACAAGATTTATGTTACTTTAATTATACTGACTTTTTTTTGTGTGTCAAGATAATTAGAGTAAGTTTTCTGAAAATTATAAGTTTATATTGTTTTTATGTTTTCCCTGTACTATAATAAAGGTATAAATATAAGTTGGTGTTTTATATATTTTTCAAAATTCCCCTTAATAGTTTGTTATTAAATTAGGGGGAATTAATAGGAGGAGGTACTTATGAAAAAATATATTTTAAAATTTAAATATAAATTCTTATTAATTTGTTTTCTTATATTGTTAAGACAGTTATTTCTTATGAAGAGTAACTTTTTAAATGCAGATGCTATAACTGTGCTTACTAACAAAAATCTACATAGTTTCTTTGAAATTATCTTATTCTTATCAGTTACGTGGATTTTTATTATAGTAATTGATAGGGTAGTAAAGGTTAGAGAGGAGATTTTTATTCAAGATATTGGAATAGATGTTAAAGATAATCTTTCTAGTAGCCTTATAGAATTAGATATTGAAAAGTATAAAGATAACTCGTCTGGTGTTTATCAATCTTGGTTTAACAATGATATTCAAATAATTCAAGAAAAAGGTTTGAGGAATATATTTGCTATAATATACAGTCTTTCTGGTGTGGTATTTTCTCTTTATGCTCTATTAAAATATCACTGGATTATTTCTTTAATTACTATTATAGGAACAGGAATATTAATCTATCTTCCAAAAATTTTTAATAAAAAACTTCATAATATGGGAACAGAGGTTACTAAAGAAAATGAGAACTATGTTGCTTCGTTAGAGGAGACGATTTTGGGCTATGATACGTATTTCTCTCTTAATAAATTACAAATAATTCCTAGGAGAATAGCTCATATAAGTAGAATCTTGAAAAATGTATTTGTTAAACAAAGTAAATTGGAAAGTAATTATTATATGCTTAACTTTGGCTTAAATGTCTTTTTCCAAGTGTTATTAGTTTTTGTTACAGGGTATTTAGTTGTTAAAGATAATTTGGAAATTGGTGCGGTTGCGGCTGTAGGAATGTTTGCTAATCTTGTATTTGATGGTATGAGCCAAATAGGTTATAGAATAGCATTTATTAAAGGGACAAAACCTATTTTCTCTAAGCATGATGAGTTTATGTTAAAAAATAAAGATACTCACTCACCTGTTGAATATTCTTTAAGAGAAACATTATTTAAAATTAAAAACTTATATTTCAGTTATGGTGACAAAGAAATCTTAAATAATTTGAACCTTGATATAAAAGAAGGGAATAAATATTTAATAAGTGGCGATAGTGGAGTAGGTAAATCAACATTGTTTAAAATTATTACAGGGCAACTAAGAAATTATGAGGGTAGCGTAGAGTATTGTAGTGTTGATTTGAAAAAATTATCTACTAAACAAATACTAGAAAAACTTACTATAATTCAACAAGAAAATTTTGTATTTTCAGGCACTGTCAAAGATAATATAACTATGGGAGAAGTGGCTGAGGATAGTGAAGTAGCTAAATATTTAGAAAAAGTGGGCTTAACACAGAAAGACTTCTTATATTCAGAAGTAGAGGTTCATGGAAAGAATCTTTCAGGAGGACAACGCCAAAGATTGGCTATAGCTAGAGCGTTATTTAATGGTAAAAAAATACTTTTAATTGATGAAGGAACATCAGCTTTAGACAAAGAATCAGCGAAAAGTTTAGTAGAAATGCTGTTAGGAAATAAAGAATTAACGATAATAATGATTAGCCATGATATAAGTGATGAACTAAGAGAAAAATTTGATAATATTATAAAATTGTGATACAAGTGAAAGTTAGTAAAAAATGATATAGATTAAATAGAAGAATGAAAATAGTGGAGTGGCTCAAAAATAAATTTCTCAGTAAATAAGATTTTGAGTCACTCTGATTTAATAAGGAGGATAAGCATGAGTTATAAGTTTATGAGTGATGCTTTAGATAATAATTTAATGCCTATAGGTAAAAGTGATTTTTTAAATTTATTTAAAGATTTAGAGATAGGAGAAGGAGATATTTTAATTGCACATGTCTCTCTTAGCAAATTCGGTTATATAATCGGCGGTGCGAGATGTGTTTATGAAGCACTTATGGAAAGATTAGGGGAAAGTGGAACGCTTGTTGTTCCAACACAATCTTTAGAAAATATGTCTCCAGAGTATTGGGAATATCCTAAAGTTCCTAAGGAGTGGATAGAAAAAATAAAACAGGAAAGTTTATCTTATGATGTTGATCTATCTAGTACACGAGGTATGGGGAAATTTAGCGAGTTTGTTATGAATCTAAAACATTCTGTTAGAAGTTCTCATCCACTATATTCTTTTTCAGCAGTAGGAGAAAAAGCACAGGAAATTATAAAAGAGCATCCATTAGATGATGGTTTAGGATACAATTCACCATTAGGGAGATTGTATGATCAAAATGCAAAAATTTTGTTATTAGGAACTGATTTTGAAACTAATACAGCATTACATCTTGCAGAGTATTCATTGAATCGAAAAACAATAAAAGAAAGTGCTAAAGTGGATGGAGAGTGGTTAGAGTTCTCTAATATCGAATTAGATATATATGATGATTTTTTAACAGTTCAGAAAGAATTCTTGGACAATTGTAAGGAAAGTTATCAAATAAAAGAGATTCAGAAAACATCAGTTCTTTGTATAGATTTAAAAAGTTGTGTAGATTTTGCAAAAGAATATTATAGGAAAAAGGAAGAAATAAATTCATAAAGTTAATACTGAATAATGTACACTTAGTTGTTTTTAAAAGAATTGAGTGTACATTATTCTTTTTTTATTATTTCAAGGTTCCCCGAATTTATTAGTAAAAATAATCTATCTACTAGAAATTAAAAGAAAAATTAGCTTAATATTCAGAAAATATTGACTTTATAAGGAAAACACGTTAATATAGTTAAAAATAGGAGAATAGGTTCTAGAAAAATAGTAGAATTTGACGAAGAAAATCATCGTAAATTGGATAATAAATTAGTAAAATAAGAGGAAATATTATGAAAGAGATAATTAGTGTTGAGAGTCTTAGTAAAGATTATATAATAAAAAATAGAGTTGGCTTTTTTAATACAGAAAAGATAGTTAAACAAGCGTTGAAGGACATAAATTTTAGTATTAAAGAAGGAGAAATTGTAGGATACATAGGAAATAATGGAGCTGGGAAATCTACAACAATAAAATTACTGTTAGGAATACTAACTACTACAAAAGGTTCAATAAAAGTGTTTGGTAAAGATCCGTTTGTAAACAGGCAAAAAAATGCTAAAAACATAGGTGCGCTATTTGGACAAAAATCACATTTATGGTGGGATTTACCACTAATTGATTCTTTTGAGTATTTATCAAAAATCTATGAAGTAGATAATAAAGAATGGTTAGACTATTTGATAACAGAATTAAATGTAACAGAGTACTTATATCAACCAGTTAGACAACTATCCTTAGGACAAAGAATGCGCGGGGAGTTTATAGCTAGTATTATTCATAAACCTCAACTGGTGTTCCTAGATGAACCGACTATCGGTTTAGATATAGAAACAAAGAAGAAAATTATGGAATTAATACTAAAAATAAATGAGAAGTATAATACTACTATCATACTAACAACTCATGAGATTTCTGATATTGAAAAAGTATGTAAGAGAATGATTTTGATAAGTGATGGCGAAATTAATTATGATGGTGAAGTGAAGAGCTTCAAGCAAATTTTTAATAAATATAAAAAATTAAAAATGTACGGAGAGAATATAGTAGATTTAAATGAAGAAGGAATATTGCCTTTACGTATAAATATCGATTCTAAAGAATTTGTTTTTGATGAAACTAAATTTAATGTGTTAGATATAATAAAACTACTACCGAATGAAAGTATTATTACACAAACTGAAGTATTGGACTTAAATCTACAAGAAGTATTGCTTGTGAAGGATAAGACGGGTGATAAATATGAATAGATTTTTTGCTTATACTTTATATCAATACAAAAGTTTATTACAATACAAATTTAATACGATAATGCAGATAATTGCATCACTTTCTATGGTATTAATACAGTATAGTATCTGGATATATGTTGAAAAATACAATTCCAAAAATATTGATGAAATAATAACTTATGTACTGTTTGCGATTATGTTACAAATAGTTTTACCTATAAAAATAACTACCAATTTTGTATCTGAGAAGATTTTAAAAGGTACTATTATTAATTATTTGAATAAGCCTAATAGATTAATAGTTATAACGTTTTTTACTACTTTAGGTAATTTTCTCTATAAATTAAAATTTCAAGTACTGCCGATTTTAGTTATTTATATTTTACTGTTTTATAATTTAATATTTAGAACCATATCTCTTAAGAGGTTTGTACTTTTTATATTCGTGTATATTTTGAGTTATATTGTTGCGTTTTTATTAGGTTATATTATTGCATTATTATCAACAGTATTTATAAGAATAAACGGCGTATCTGAATTAGTCAATGCTCTTCTTATTATTTTCGGTGGAGGATTGCTACCTTTAGATTTATATCCGAAACTATTATTAAGAATATCAGAGGTAACTCCATTTTACGCTGTAATGTATGCACCTATTTCTATTATTGTACATGATAATGATTTAGGAAAAGTCTTATTTATTCTTGGTGTACAGATGTTTTGGTTAATCATATTATTGATAATTTCAAAAAGACTATCACAATATGTATTTAACAAGTTCGATATAATGGGAGGTTAATATGAAGAAACATTTATATTTATATGCAGAGTTTTTTAAAATGGATGTAAAAAGGATATTGAGTTATAAACTAGATTTTATTATAGGAAATTTTGGTTATTTACTAGATACTCTTACAACATTGTTTGTATTACTTATTACGCTTAATTATACAGAATTAATCGGTGGCTTTTCTTTATATCAATTGTTGTTTTTATATGGTTTTCTAACATTAACATCGGCGTTATGGGAATTTTTCTTCGTGACAACTTTAGAAGTTCCATATTTGATTCAAACTGGGGAACTTGATTTATTTTTATTAAGACCACTTAATATACTTTATCAATTTATTATTTTCCAATTAGATGAGGAAGCTTTATTTGAGTTAATTACAGGTATAGTAATTGTGATTTTTTCATTATATAATTTAGATATTGATGTAAATTATTTATTTATAATAAAATTCATTTTATTTACGATATCTGCGGTTTTAGTAAGAGAGGCTATATATTTAGCACTAGTATCAATTAGTTTCTTTTCGATAACAAATGATGGTATAAAATCAGTTTTATGGCAATTGTATCAATTGGCAAATTATCCAGTTAATATTTATCCGTTTTTCATTAAAGTAGTACTAATAATTATCCCATTCGCATTTGTGGGATATTTCCCAGTGGTAAATTTAATAAATTCGCATGATAGTTTTAATTTAGAAACATTGCTATTAATATTATTCGGACCACTTCTACTTATATTAATCTATAAAACAATATGGAATTTCGGATTAAAAAAATATCAAAGTACAGGATCATAATAGTTAATGTTATAAAAAATAAGAACAAAGTGAATCATATAGGAGGTGTTCTTTATAGAATTTAATGTTAAATTAGCGAGAAGTTTGTATTTATGTTTGAATTTAATTTTGAGTGTTTTATATTCATACATAACGGTGAAATTTATATCTGTATATAATTTTCCTATATATTTTATTTTGTTAATAACAACTTTGATAGAAATATTTATTTTTTTAGACACTAGTTATTTCAGGATTTTAACTGGTATAAAAACAAAGTATTTTTATTATATATTAATAGTTTTTTCAGCAGTAGTGTTTATTCTTAAAAATAATATAGATTTATACTACATATTAACATTTTATTTTGTTTATTACTTATTAATATCAATAGTTCTGCTTAATTACAATTTATTTGTAATAGAGGAAAGTAAGTCTATCAAAGCAGGAGTGACAGATATATCCATATATAGCAACTTGTCAAAATTACTTGGATTTTCTTTAGGTAGTTATATTTATAAGGTGAATATTGATGAATATTTAATAGTATTTATAATTATGTTTGTTTTATTTTCAAGTTTCAAAATAAATAATTTTAAAAATGAAACTGAGAAAAATTCTGAAAGATTAGTTTTTAATAAATTGAAAAGAAAATATATTATTATCAATACAGCGTTATTGTCAGGAGCAGCAGTGTTTTTTATACCGTTGTTTATAAAACAATTAGCGGCTAGGAATTTAATACAATATTCTAGTATTGTATTCTTTATACCAGGTCTAACGGTAGTTTTATTTTTAATGATTACTAAGAAATATGATGTGAATCTAAATAAAATACTTATGTCTTACATAATTTTGGATATAGTATTCTTCATATTGGTTATATGTAAGGTATTTTTACCATTACAAGTGATCCTATTATCTTTAATAGTGGCACTAGGTGTGTCAATAAGTATAAAATTAAGGACTAATTTCATAAAAATTAATGATAAAGAATATAGAAAAAGTATAGTTCAAATTTTTCGAATAAGTGCGCCGTTATTTACTATTATTTTGAGCTTTGTAGGACTATACGTGGAAAACATTGCTTATTATATTTTGTTAATAAATGGAATTTCAGCTATTCATGTATTGTATGTAAATTTAAAGAATAGAGAGCATACTTTATTAGATTAAGGAAAAGTTCTTAGAAAAAATTTTAAAAATGAAAAATTAATAAAACGATGTACACTTAGTTGCTTTTTGAGAAGCTAGGTGTATATTTTTTTCTTTGATTTGAGAATTAATACTATGTTATATTGCTACAAAAATCAGTATTCATTAACTAAAAATAACAGGTAATAATTTTTAAAAGCGTTTTTTTTCTTTTCATATTGCTTTCACATCGTTTTTATATTACAATAAAACTATAAAGCTTTATAACCTCATAAAATAAGGAGGACAAAAAAAATGGTATTAGATATTGGAATTTTATAGTTTAAATGTAAATAATAAAGAGAATCATCATTAATTTTTGAGTTTCTAATGAGCTTAAAAATTGTTGTTTCTCATAATAACTTGAATAGAGGAGAAGAATCAGCTATTTTATCAAACGATAATGATTGTTAGAGTAGACACTTGATTAATAAGTCACTCATTCAAGAAGATACACTTTATTGTGTAAGCTACATGTAAACTACATATTAAAGAGTTGAAGGTTGATTTGTATTTGCAAATCAACCTTTTCTAGAAAGTAAATAGAAGTAAAACGTAATACCGGAAGGAGGGAGTTAAATGGTAAATCTATTAACAGTAAAAGATTTAGCATATAAATATAAAAATTCTAGTGATTACGCGATCAAAAATATTTCTTTTTCTGCGGAAAAAGGAGATATGATTGCACTTATAGGTAAAAGTGGTTCAGGGAAAACTACGATAATTAATTCTACATTAGGATTGTTTTCTAATATCGAAGGTGAGGTATCTTTCGGTGAAGGAGTGTCTGTTCGAGATGTAGACTACTGTATGCAAAATCAATCAGTAGACTGGTACTTAAATGTATACGACAATATTTATATGGGGGCATTATACTCTCAAAATACTATTAGTAAGAAAAGTGTAGATGAGATTATTGCTGTTCTAGGCTTAAAAGATAAGGAGAAATCTGATCTAACAGAATTATCTGGAGGACAACTGCAAAGAGTACAAATAGCAAGAAGTCTAGTGTCTAATTCAAAAATATTATTCTTAGATGAACCTACTACAGGATTGGATGTAGTATTATCAAAAAATATATTAGAATACATAAAAAATAACAATAAAGAACATGCTGTTTTTATATCTTCTCATGACTTAGATCTTATAGAAAAGTATTGTAATAAGATAATTTATATAAACGACGGGGAATGTTTATACTTCGGAGAAATGAGTATGTTCTTAAGAGAATATAATAAAGAAATAGTATATAACATTACTTACAATGGTGAATTAAGTAAAGATATAGTAGAGAAAAATGAAGATACTATTACAATCGTTGATGATAAAAATTTAAAAATTTTCTTGGAAAAAGAAGAGGAAATTTCAAATGTATTAAAATTATTATTGGCAGAAAACATTACAATAGGAAGCCTACAGAAAGAAGAAATTACCTTGAAGAGAATATTGGAATTGGAGGAGTAATTATATGAAAAATGTAATGAAGAATTTTTGGGCAACATCGTATATAGAATATAAGGCGATTGAAAATAATAAGCAGATTATATATACTCAGCTTATGGTTCCAATATTATATTTTGTATTCTTTGGATTTGGAATAGGGAATTCTTTTTCAAGTTTAGCTTTTAAAGGTGAAAATGTTAGCTATATAGAATATATTTTCGTTGGAATTATAGGAGTAATATTAAATTCTCAGATGAATCAATCGGTTTATAGGGTGAATTTAGACAAAAAATGGGGACTTCTAGCATATAAAAGAATAAAAGGAACATCAGCTATTTCGTATTTTTTAGGGAAATTAGTATTTCCGTTAGGAATTACAATAGTACAGGTATTACTAATTTATTTCTTATCGTTCTTTTTAGGAATAAAAATACAGATAGTTCCTTTCTTAAAAGTATTAATTATTGTAATTATTAGTCTAGTATTTTGGTTTTCTCTTGGAGTTATTATCTCATTAGGAACTGTATCATATAGAACTAGAGACCTTATCTTAGGAACATTATTACTACCGATAATTTTTGCTGCCCCGACTTTTTATAGTTTGGATAATTCCAAGGTGCTATATTATGTATCAAAACTTAATCCATTAACTTACCAATTAACGAGTATGAGAACTGTAATTTTTGATATGGATCTTGATATAAATACTTATGTTACAATATTCTTAAGCCTAATAATGTTTGTTTTAGCAATAAACGTGATAATAAGATCAGAATTATTAGGTGATGAGAGATAAAAAATAAAAGAATGTACACTTAGTTGTTATAGAGATGACTAAGTGTACATTTGTTTTATCTTTTTACTAATTTTGTTTTTTGTTTATTTGATATTTTTACAGGCTTAGGTACATAAGGTGGATAAAGTTTACGTCCTAATAATATTTGGAATGCTACAAGGATACCACTGACTACAAAGTAAATTCCTATAGCAGCGATACTCGTATATGTTAAAAATGTTAACATTATAGGAGTAATCCAAACCATATTTTTAGAAACATTTTGTATACGTTCAGCCTCTGGTGTGTTTTGTGACATAGGATTGCTTTGCATCATACTTTGAGAAATTTTACCAACAATCATATATATTACAAAAACAAGAATTAATAGTATGTAAGATTTTTCTCCAAGTGAAATGGATAAAAAGCTTGAATCAAGAATATCTTTTGAATAGATTGGATTCTGTAGAGTAAAGTATAAACCAGAAATAAACGGTGCTTGAATTAGAATAGGTATTAGATTACCGAAAATTGCTGGTGAACAATCATACTTTTTATATATTTTAAAGAGTTCTTTTTGAAGTTCAGTTTGTTCAATTCTTATTTTCATTCGTTCATCATTATTAAGAGCTCTCTTTTGATCTTCACTAAGCTTTTTAATTTTATTTTGTACAAGATCTAATTCAGGTTTTGCTTTTTCCATATTGATTGATGATGTACGTTGTTTTTTATAATTTTTCAACATAAAAGGAAGAATAATACCTTTTACTATAAGTGTAATAATAATTATAGAAAGACCCCAACTTTTAACATAGACATTAATATTTGATAAAAACATATCCATATTTTTGGTGAAAGTATTATAAAAGAAACCATCAGTATCATTTGCAGAACATCCAGTTAAAAATACGATTAATATTAGAGTATAAATACAGAATAGATATTTTTTCATTTATTGCCCCTCCTTACACATATATTATCATACACATCCATAAAATGAAAGGGGTATCACGTGAATATTTTAAAATATAATAATATTATTTAAAAGAATTATTATGTTAAAATCAATTGTAAATAAAGAAAATTATAGTTTAAAATATAATAAAAGATGAAAATATTAATATAATTTATTTTGTTTTTATTTAGTGTGTGATAAGATAAAAAATAGTATAGAAACAGTGTTAGTAGATACGATTAAAGTATAGAAAATGGAAGATGAATATTTATAGACAGCGTATATGATTTTTATTATTTGTGGAGAAAGAAAAATTAGAAAATATATTATTAAGGTTTTCGTATTGATACCAGTGTATTTTCATATTACAATAAAGGTGTAAAGTTAAATAGCACCATAATATAAAATTTCCCGAATAAGAGGAGGCTATTGGAAATGGACAGTATAGTAGGATCTATAGTTGCAACTATAACTATTGCTTTTTTATATTTTATTTTTAGAAGAAATTCTCAACCTATTTTTAAAAAGAATAAACAACAATTACTGGTAGGATTAATACCGATTGTTGTATTTTGTATATTCTTTCCAAAGGTTATAAAGATAGTAATAATTTATTTAGTAGTTGAGATTATTTTATATATTATAGATTATCGCAATGAGAAGAAGAATGCTGCGAAATAAGATTATATAATTCAAAAAGTAAAAAGGGAAGTAATATTTATCTAATTTTCAAAAGAAATTTATTCTTTTTTCCATAATAATTTTACTGTATAAAAATTTGACGTAGATTATTTTTTCGATATAATAAGTATAGAAGAAGTCGGAGAGTAATACCGACTCTAAAAAGAAAATACTCTCAAGTTGATGTAGTCGTAGGAGTCGCGACTCTAAAAAGAAAGGCTCTTTTTTTATACAGTCTAAATTAGGTGTAACTATCATAAAAGAATTATTTATCAGCCAATTAATAAAATAAATCAATTAAGCATCAGTGATAGCCCCCAAAATTTGTCTGAATTTTGAGGGCTATTACTCTTGTTAACTAGTCTTTTTCTTTATTATATACTTAATGATTATATATGATAGCAATATAAAAATAATATATTTTAAATTTGTTACTTTTATATTAATTATGTAAAGGATATTTATGATACTTGTAAAAATTAGGAATAGAATTATATCGATTTTATCAGTTAATATATTTAATTTATTTTTATTTGAATCTATTACTATGTAGAATATTCCGATAAGTGTGCATATAAGTAAATAATTTATTATGAATGTGTTCTTTATTATTACATAATTTATTATATTAATAATTATAATAAACTTAAAACAAGTTAATACGTTTTGCGTCATTTTTATCTCCATTTTTATTTAGGTATATATCAATGAGACTAAAGAATTATGATTTCATTGAAATTAATTTTTTAAAGTGGCTCGCAATATTGATTAAGTTAATTGCTTATCTTTTTTCTTTTTTCTTTTTTGTTTTAATTTTTTTATTTTTTTATTGACGAAATATGAACCTGTTCCTGATAACAGGCCTGTTATTACAGCGAATATTGCTATTTCTATATATTTTTCAGTATTCATTTTGTTACCTCCTACATACTTTATTATTGTTTTATTTGAGACGGATAATATTTACCTAAGATAAATTAAACAATAACTTCATTATATAATTTAGCGTCTATTGTTACCTAAATAGATGTTTTAGATTTATTATGCTTTTGAATTGTAGAGTTACTTATATATAAGATATAGGGGGGGCTAAAAGACTAGTAGTAAGAATAATATGTATAAATTTAAAATTTTTATTTATGAAATATACCTCCTTTTATCAATGTAAAGCATAATATATGTTTGGAATTACATCTAGACCAAATCGTATTTCTATTATTAACGCTTTCATTGTAACGTGTTTTTGTGTTAAAGTCAATAAAAGACAATAAAATGTATATTTTGTGGGAGATGATTAGACACTCAAAAATAAAGAGGGATTAGTATATATAATTAGATATAATATTCTTGTATTAAAAAAATCCTTTATTAGTTTTCTCTAATATTAAAGTTCGTAATTTTCAAATTATTTATTCTTATTTTCAGAAAAAAGAATTGACTATATAATGTATTAGTGCTAATATTGATTTATATTTTATTTATGGATTCTAGAATGATGGCATATAAAGTATTTTCAGAACTTGAAGGTTTTGAAAATATAAAAGACGTAATTCAAATCCACTTACTCGCATGGGAGGTGCATAATTTTGAAATTATTAAAAATATTTCCTAAGAATTTTATTAATCTAATCTTAGGGCGTTCGGTATTGAATATAGCGGATAGCTTTTATATGGTTGCGGTAACGATTGCTTTGGTAGAAGTATATAATATAGAAGCGAGTACTTTAACGTCGTTTGCTTTAATAGGAATGATCCCATCGCTAGTCGCATTTTCATATAGTTATTTCTTTAATAAGATAAAAAATACAAAATTTTGGATTCTATGTTTCCAAATTATGCACATTATCTTAGTCAGTCTTCTAATATTTGCATTAGTTAATAAAGCGCATATTGTTTTTATATTTATTTATAACTTTTTATTTAATTTAGTAAATTGTGTTCTTAGTTCGTTAAATGTAAAAGTGGTACCGGAAGTTCTTGATAATGATAATAATTTGATTAAAAAATCAGTTGATATTCAATATTTTACATCAAACTCATTAGATATACTTAGTAATTTTGTTGCATCGCTGTTACTTGGTTTTATCACTTATTTATCACTTATGCAACTAAGTATACCAATCTTTTTAGCGGGGTTATACTTTTTTACAAAGTTAAACTTGAATAAAAATATTCAAATTACCGAAGAAACTAAAGAAACAGAAGAGGAAGTTGAGGCTAGTATAGTCGGCAATATAAAGACATTGTTTTCACGAAACGCAGCGTCAAAGATAATTGTTATCGAAGCATTTCTTAGTGGTGCTACTGACTTGCTTTTAAAACTGCTTCCGCTTTATCTTATTAGTATAAATATTGATGTAAAATGGTTAGCTTTAGTTCTTTCTGTATGGCGTGGTGCGGACTTAGTAGGAGCAATGGTAGCACCTTTTGTAAAAGTTCCTCCCAAAAATTTCTTTTATATGGATTATTTGATATCAGGAACTAGCTTTTTATTAGTATTTATAATAGATAATAGTTATCTAAAATTATTGTTTTTCTTTATCACCTTTGTTGTAATAGGAGTTTCTGGAAACTTCTTTGAAAAAATGCTTTATGATGATTATGAAGGAGAAGATTTTGGAGCTATTCACACTATCATAACTAGTTTTTATTCAGTATTTGGTGTCTTGTTTTTATTAATACCTTTCGTTTATGACAATATAAGAGTTCTTGGAGTATCTTTGAATATATTAACAATAATGTTTGGCTTGGGAATATTTATTTTATTGAAATTTGAGAAACGTTAAAAGGAAAAAAATATCATAAGTATTTAAAAGAAGAAATAGAATTAGGGATAAATAATAATTCTTAAAGAAAAAGGAATAGAAATTCATTCGAAAAGTGGAGAAGTCATATCAATGTGGTATGATTTCTCCTTTTTAACTATGAGAGAGTAGTGATATCTGATATAATGTAAAGAATTGGAATATATAAATTGATAAGATTATAGATTAATTAAAATCTACTAAAGGAGCTTTTGTATGATAAAATTAGTTGTTACAGAAATAACAACGTAAAATAGAATACAATTAAACGTTATAAAAAGCTTTATATTAAGGGATTTGAATGGAATTAGTTCAGGTAGAAATATTTTGGGTACAGTATGTGATTTGAGTATTCTTCATAGAAAATTTTAATCGTTTAAAAGTTTAGTAATCGTTAGAAAGTATAAAGTTAAAAAAGATTAACAGTGACTTAGATAGTAAAATTTTTATTTGTTAAATGAGGAGTTAATAAATGTACACTTAGTTGTGTTAGAAATGACTAAGTGTATATTTATTTTATTTTTTTACTAATCTTGCTTTTTGTTTATTTGATTTTTTTTAAAGGTTTAGGTATATAAGGTGGATACAGTTTACGCCCTAATAATATTTGGAATGCTACAAGGATACCACTGACTACAAAATATATTCCAATGGCAGCTATACTCGTATATGTTATAAATGTTAACATTATAGGAGTAATCCAAACCATGTTTTTAGAGATATTTTGTGCACGTTCAGCTTCTGGTGTGTTTTGTGTCATTGGATTGCTTTGCATCATACTTTGAGAAATCTTTCCAACTACCATATATATAATAAATACAAGAATTAATAGAATATAAGATTTTTCACCAAGTGAAATAGATAAAAATTTTGAATCAAGAATATCTTTTGAATAAACTGGATTTTGTAATGTAAAGTATAAACCAGAAATAAACGGAGCCTGAATTAAAATAGGGATTAGGTTTCCGAAAATTGAGGGTGAACAATCATATTTTTTATATATTTTAAAGAGTTCTTTTTGTAGTTCAGTTTGTTCAATCCTTATTTTTAATCGTTCGTCATTATTAAATACTCTTTTTTGATCTTCGGTAAGTTTTTTTATTTTACTTTGCACAAAATCTAATTCAGGTTTTGCTTTTTCCATATTGATTGACGAGGTGCGTTGTCTTTTATAATTTTTCAACATAAAAGGAAGGATAATTCCTTTTACTATAAGTGTAATAATAATTATAGATACTCCCCAACTTTTAACATAAACATTAATATTAGATAAAAACATATCCATGTTTTTAGTAAAAGTATTATAAAAAAATCCGTCGTTATCCTGAGCTTAACATCCAGTTAAAATATTGTTCAATAACAGAAGGTAACAAAATAAAATATATTTTTTCATAGTTTTTAGTCTCCTTAATTAGTTATAAATACATATTATCATATATTTTACAGAAAAACAACAAAAATATATTGACAATATAATTAAAATATTATATCATATCTTTAAGGAGTTGTAATATAACAAAAAAAGGTGAAAACCTCCTTGAAGATGATTTTAATTTAAAGTATTACAGTTTCTTATATCTTATTAGTTTTATACCAATTGTTATACTTCTTTTTGCAGTTTAATAGTAAGTATCTACTGATATATCTATCTTGGTTATTATTGTTTTATTATTTAG
>ERZ773008.562-NODE-562-length-27365-cov-15.972428_pt1 | contig 27365 bp, 22 predicted proteins | sample MGYA00580664_ERZ773008 | MGnify/ENA primary metagenome ERZ773008 (study PRJEB29015, sample SAMEA2738016) | human oral metagenome | biome: human oral; feature: human-associated habitat; material: dental | place: China | collected 2048 ... | reverse complement strand
GTGTGTGCCTGGCTGTTGAGGAAGGCACGTTGTTTTGATGTTAATGACATAATTTTCTTCCTTGTTTTTGATAGTTATTTTAAGTGGTGAGGGACGGTCGGAACTAATTTTCCAAAGATTTCATCTTTGAAAAATGGATTTCCTGACCTCACAATTGAGCCTTGGTCTCAATTGTGCCCTTTGCCAATCTATCGATTGGCAAGACACCACGGCAATAACTATCGCTATATGAGCTCACTTTGTTCGCTCAGCAATTTTATTATAATACTTTTAAATAATTGCTTTTCGTGTGACGACTGCAACGCCTTCTGGTGCCCAGACGGCGACTTTGGCGGTGCCTGTTACGCGGAGCCAGCCTAATCCTGAGATGACTAGGTCTGTCTTGTCCTTGATGGTAAAGACATGTTGGACTAGTTTTGGAAAATCTTCTTTTTCCTTGCTATTTGGTGGTGTCAGAAGTGTTCCGACGTGCTTATCGTAAAAGGCACTAGCGCCTTCTAACTTGGTACGATGGAGTTTGAGTTCATTATCAAAGAAGGCTGTGAAACCTTGCTTCTCACCTGCAATGAAGTCAAAGCGTCCCAAACCGCCTAAAAACAGGGTTTGCTCAGGGTTAAGTTGATAGGTTTTTGGCTTGATTTCCTTTTTAGGGCTGACATACTTGAGGTTTTTAGCCGTCAAGTAGTGGGCCATCTGGTGGCGGTGGATGATTCCCGGCGTATCGTAGATATAAGAGCCGTCATCAAGCGGAATCTCAATCTTGTCCAAGGTTGTCCCTGGGAAACGCGAAGTCGTAATGACATTCTGGTCACCCGTGATTTCTTGGATAATAGCATTGATAAGGGTTGATTTTCCAACGTTGGTTACACCGACCACATAGACATCGCGACCCTTACGGTAGTGTTCAATCTTGTCAATGACTTCCTTAATAGCATGTTTGTTTTGTGCTGAAGTTAGGACGACATCGACTGGACGAAGTCCTTCTTCGTGGGCTCGTTCCATGAGCCACTGGCTAATCTTGCTCGGCTTAACTGACTTAGGTAGAATATCTTTTTTATTTCCCACCAAGAGGACATCATTGCCCGAGACAAAACGTGGCAAGCCTGGGATGACAGAGCCATTAAAATCAAAGATATCAATGACATTGACCACCAAGGCATCACTGTCTCCCACCTCGTGCAAGAGCTTGAGGAAATCATCGTCCGTCAACTGGACATCTGTGATTTCATTGTAATGACGGAGACGGAAACAGCGTTGGCAATAGACTTCGCCTGTCTCCAACCCTTTTTCGAGTGCCGACTGGGGAGTAAATCCAAGACCAGCCTTGTCTGTCGTCTGAATAGTTGCTCCACAACCAATACAGAGAATTTCTTCCATAGTTAGATTCCTTTTTTATATGTAATCGGTCCGTACTTTTCAGTAATTTGCTTCATGACACGACGCTCGCGAGCTCGGTTAATCTGCGTCTTGATAGAGTCGTGTTGGACCAAGGGTTTGACTAAGATTGAGCGAATGCCTGCACGATGGGCTGCCCGAATATCCGTCATGAGCTGGTCGCCGACCATGACCACTTCATTTTTCTCATAGTGGAATTCCTTCATGGCACGGTCTATTCCAAAGGTGAAGGGTTTAAGAGCCCAATAAACATAATCAATTCCAAATTTCTCAACTGCGCGTTGAACTCGTTTTTTGGTATTATTTGATACCACGATGATGCGAATACCTGCATCCCGAAGGTCATGTAGCCACTGTTTCATCTCTGGCGTCCCATCAGGGTTGTTCCAAGCAATGAGGGTATTGTCCAAATCGACCAAAACAGCCTTGATCCCCTGCGCCTGCAGGCTTGGGACTGTCAGATCATAGACTGCTTCCACAGCAAAGTCTGGCATGTAGTTTTCAATCACCATTTTGGCTCCTTTTCTTTTATTTTCTAGTAATTTTCTTCAGCCATTGAGATAAGGCCACCCATAAAATCAAGCTAGTCATTAAGATATAAATCCAAGCATTTGGCTCTTCTGTAAATGGTAGAGGAACATTCATTCCGAAGAAACCTGTAATAACCGCAAGTACTGCTAGTAAGACGGAGATAATAGTCAAAATTGACAAACTATCATTCAAGTTATTGTTTAGGATGTTGTTGTAAGAAGCTGAGAGTTGTTGCAAGACTTGAGAAATCAAGTCTGTCATAGACACCAACTGATGGGCTTCAATCATGGCATCATCAAACTGCTCTCGTTCGACATCATTAAATCTCCGATAAAGAGCATGGCCCTGGATATGTTCCAAGAGGAGTCGATTTTGTTTTGCTGCTGCTGTCAAGTAAACCATACCAGTCTCCAAGTCAGAGAGGGCGAAGAGATTTTTCTTTGTTGTAGTTTGACGTAGCAAGGCACTAATTTCGTCCTTACTTTTATCCATCTCTTCAATGACAGGATAATAAGCGTTACTGATAATCTCTAAACCAGCAAAGAGAAACTTGTAAATAGAAAGCGACTCATGGCTATCCAGATAAGCTGACATCTGATCAATGACATAAGCATTCTTATGGTTGCTGATGGTAATCATTCGTTGTCTTTCGACGATAAAGGTCATGGGAATCGCTTCATAATATTCTTTGTCTTTTTCTAAATCAAGAACATTATAAATAAAGGTTACCGTCTCCGTTTCACGGTTATAATCCATATGAGCTCGTTCATTTCTATCCAGAGCATACTCAATGGTTTCCTTGTCCAATCCATAGATGTCAGAAAGATCTTCCATATTTTTAATCTTATCCACATCAAGGTCTATCCAGGTACAACCATTGCCCAACTGCTTTTCTAAAACCATCTTTTCTCCTTTATTAAACTCTTTCTATTGTACCATAAATCTGCTAAAATTTCAGGCCTGGTCTGTACGAGAGAAATTGCTGACGACGGTGATATTCCGATTGGGAACGAAGTGCAGAACCTGGTCTTCTCCTCTGAGTTGCGTTGTTCGAATACCGACGCTGACAACCTTTCCCGATACAGTAATAGGACCATTTGTCAGAACAACCTCATCTCCCACATCCAATTGACGTTCAAAAAGGATGAAAAAGCCATTGATGACATCAGACAGAAAACCTTGAGCTCCCATCCCAATAGCCACCCCAGCAATCCCAGCGCCTGCCAGCAAACTAGAAACTGGTAAGCCTAAAATAGACAAGATACAGTAAAGTAAAAAGAAATAGAGGGTATAATTAAACACATTCTCTAATAAACGTGAGATGGTTTTCTGACGCCCGACATCATGACGAGACATTTTTAGAGAAGGTTTAACAATTCTCTGCACCATGGTATGGAGCAATTTCTTAGCTATATAAAAGAGTAAAAATAGAAATAACAGAGAAATTAACTTGGTTAAGATATTCTCAATAATCGTTGTTATATCAAGCTTATTGAGGTAGGTTTTAAAAAATTCTTGCATAGAAAACTCCTTTCATTTATTATACCATACTTTCACAAGTGATGAATCTCCATAAATATTCAAAAATAATAGCCAAAATAGACAGAAAATTCTTGATTTTAGTTCATATTTATACTATAATCATAAACATTACACAACAAAGGAGATTGTTATGAAAAAAATCATTCATGCTTGGAATAAGGCAAGCCTAATCAAACGAATTTTGATTGGTATGCTTGTTGGAGGAATCCTAGGACTAACACTTCCTAACATTTCAGGAATTGGTCTACTCGGAGATCTCTTTGTTGGCGGTCTAAAAGCCATCGCACCTATTCTAGTCTTTGCCCTCGTTGCTAACGCCCTTTCCCAACATCAAAAGGGACAAGATAGCAACATGAAAACGGTTATCCTCCTTTACTTGGTGGGAACCTTTGCAGCGGCACTTGTTGCTGTCCTAGCAAGCTTCATCGTCCCTGTTGAGATTACCTTAAATAGTGCCAATACAGAAATCGCACCACCAGATGGAATTGGCCAGGTCCTCAGCAATCTCTTGCTCAAACTGGTTGACAATCCAGTCAATGCCCTCGTTACTGCTAACTACATCGGTATCTTATCTTGGGCAGTTGTTTTCGGGATTGCTATGAGAGAGGCCAGCAAAAATAGTAAAGAATTGCTGAAAACTATGGCTGATGTGACTTCTAAGATTGTCGAATGGATCATCAATCTAGCTCCATTTGGTATCCTTGGTCTTGTCTTCAAAACCATCTCTGATAAGGGAATCGGAAGCCTAGCTAACTACGGAATCTTGCTTGCCCTCTTGGTGACAACTATGTTCTTTGTCGCTCTGGTTGTCAATCCATTGATTGCCTTCCTCTTTATGAAGAGAAACCCTTATCCCCTCGTTTGGAAATGTTTGCGTGTCAGCGGTGTTACAGCCTTCTTCACTCGTAGTTCTGCGGCTAACATCCCTGTCAATATGAAACTTTGCCACGACCTCGGTCTGGATCCAGATACCTATTCTGTTTCTATCCCACTTGGTTCTACTATCAACATGGCAGGGGCAGCGATTACTATTAACGTTTTAACCCTTGCTGCAGTAAATACTCTTGGAATCCCTGTTGACTTTGCCACAGCCTTTGTCCTCAGTGTAGTAGCAGCAATCTCAGCCTGTGGTGCTTCTGGTATTGCCGGAGGATCCCTCCTTCTTATCCCAGTTGCTTGTAGCCTTTTTGGTATTTCTAACGATATTGCCATGCAAGTTGTTGGGGTTGGATTTGTGATTGGGGTCATCCAAGACTCATGTGAAACAGCCCTTAACTCTTCAACAGATGTCCTCTTTACTGCTGTTGCCGAATACGCAGCAGCCCGTAAAAAATAACTCATAAAGACAAGCCTGCTCAGGTCTTGTCTTTTCCGCTTTTATTATAACTTACTAGGAAATCCTTATGTCTATTAGCCAACGTACGACTAAGCTCATCTTAGCTACCTGTCTTGCCTGCCTTCTTGCTTACTTTCTCAATCTCTCCTCAGCTGTCTCGGCTGGAATCATCGCCCTCTTGAGCCTATCCGATACCCGTAGAAGTACCTTAAAACTGGCCCGAAATCGCCTCTTTTCCATGCTTCTAGCTTTGGTTATCGGAGTTCTGGCTTTTCACTTGAGCGGATTTCATATCTGGAGCCTCGGCCTCTATCTAGCCCTCTATGTGCCTCTAGCCTACAAGATGGGCTGGGAAATTGGCATCACACCAAGTAGCGTTTTGGTTAGCCATCTCTTGGTGCAAGAGTCAACCTCTCCAGACCTCCTAGTCAATGAATTCCTTCTCTTTGCTATCGGTACAGGATTTGCCTTACTGGTTAATCTCTACATGCCTTCACGAGAAGAGGAAATTCATCACTACCACACATTGGTAGAAGAAAAGTTAAAAGATGTCCTCCAGCGCTTCAAATATTATTTATCCAGAGGGGATGGACGCAACCGAGCTCAGCTGGTGGAAGAATTGGATACCCTTTTAGAAGAAGCCCTCAGACTGGTCTATTTAGATCACTCAGACCACCTCTTTCACCAGACGGACTACCATATCCACTACTTTGAGATGAGGCAACGACAAAGTCGTATCATGCGAAATATGGCCCAACAAATCAACACCTGTCACCTAGCTGCCAGCGAAAGCCTGATTTTGGCCCAACTCTTTTCAAAAATTGCAGGGCAACTGAGCCAGACCAATCCTGCTTCTGATTTGCTAGATGAAATCGAACGCTATCTGGAAGTCTTCCGTAACCGCAGTCTACCCAAGACAAGAGAAGAATTTGAAACCCGCGCCACCCTTCTTCAACTCCTACGTGAAGCCAAAACCTTCATCCAAGTAAAAGTTAATTTTTACAAAAAATATGGACAGTAATACTCTTCGAAAATCAAATTCAAACTACGTTAGCTTCACCTTGCCGTACTCCAGTACAGCCTGCGGCTAGCTTCCTAGTTTGCTCTTTGATTTTCATTGAGTATAAAAAAGAAAACTTCAGACCAATCACAAAAAGTGACTATCTGGAGTTTTCTTTTATTTGTAAGTTAGCACCATAAAGGTTAATAGTAGGATGAATAAGGCCAAACTCACCAATAAAGTGAAGACCTTTACCAGGGTGTTGCTCTGCCAGTAGCTTGGTTTACCAATATTACTGGTAGCATCCATAGAGAATAATTGATTTTGGCGGGGTTGTATGGTTACCAATACAATCAAAGCAAGAGAGAGGACAATAGCTAAAATAATCAGTATTTCAATCATAGGACTACCTCAAAATTCCTAGCAGTGTAAAGAGTAAACCAATGAGAATCATTAAACCCAAGATGAGTGAAAAAGTCTTACTAATCTTTTCCCCTCGGGTTTCTTTTTCCTTCTTGATCGGTTTTTGTTTCAACTCTTCCATGCGACCTTCAACGTCTTTGTAAAATAAATCTTCGTCTGACATGTTAGCCTCCTAAAACAGTTTGCATGGTTTCCTGATATCGCACCAAGTCAACATAGCTGGCATGTTGCCCTTGTTTCCCAAGTGCCTGACGCATATGTTCAACATCTAAAAGGGCCAGTTTAATGGTCTCAACCAAAGCAGAAACCCCACTACTTTCAAATAAATGGTCTGGAGCGATATAAAGTCTATTGTGCACCGTTTGGTTAAATCCAAGAATCAAGAGATTGTGCTCAAAAGCCTGACGCACCGCCTGCAACAATTCATTGCCATAGTTTATATCCAAATAAATATCCGACAGTTGATAGAGCTCCTGAATCTTCTGTGGACTAGCGTTCTGATAAAGGACCACATTAGGATAACGAAGCATATCTAATAACTTAGAAGACATCTCTGTCACCGCTGCGATACGGAAAGTAATATCAGGCAAGGCTTCTACGATTGCTTCCACTTGCTCAATCTGATCTGAATTAGTTAAGATTAAGGCATCTCGTCTTAGGAAATTATCACGTTTGAACTGGTAATGGTAACCCAAATGCACAAACTGATCATGGTATCTCTCTTCAGTCAACTCTAAAGCGCGCTCATAAGTCGCCTTGTTTGGAATGATAATCTTCTTAGTACGCACAGCATCACTTTCCAAAATCAACTGCATATTGCCTGGGATAGCATCATAGAGAGGTTCCTGCCAAACCAAAACATCTGAGCCAGATTTATCTGGATGATGGAAGGAAACCAAGAAAGGAGTCGCTAAGGTATTAAAGATAAGCTGACTGGTATCTATTTCCAAATCTTGCAAAAAGAAGGTAATAAATTCAACCTTATTTGCAAAGTAACGCATGGAATGACCAGGTAGGGTCAATAAGATATCACCCGTCACATGGTTTTCAAGTAAAACTTCCTGACCATTGACATCTTGGTAAACCGTCATAATCGGCTCACTATCTGCGCTATAGGTCGTTGTAGCAAAGCAAGCTCCAAAGCGATTATAATGATCAACTTGACGGACTCGACCTTCCAAGTCTTTCCAATCTACTTGCTTAACCAAACGCACCTGCATGCCATCAGCATAATGAATAACGGCTCTCTCCTGTGTCCTATCTTCAATACGAGCAGACTGATTATTTCCTGAAATTTCCCAAAAAGCTGGAACAGGAACTTGGTTAAAATAAAGAGGTTTTCCCTTTTCATATCCTAGATAATAAGTAAAAGGAGATACCAGACCATCAGGCAGAAAACCATCTGCATCGATGACCACTCCAAGTTGAGAAAGACCAGTTGCTACTAGACTTTCATGTAAATCTCGACTTTCCTGACTATAACGATCATACAGTTCAATCATGGAGCACCTCCTCTACTGTTTTCTTCCACTTTTCTAAAATTTCTTTAGTTAAGAAGCCTTCTGCAATTTGATAAGAATGAGCACGCATAGCTTCCAAACGATTTTCATGATACAATTGACAAATCTTAGCTGCAAAAGCTTGCTTGATTTGGTCTTCCACATGGTCAGATGAACTTGGAATCAAATAACCATTTTGCCCATCCTCTATAAAAGTCTGATTGCCATAAGGCACATCAAAACCAATTAGAGGAAGACCTGAACCAATAGCTTCCATCAAGGTCAAACCAAATCCTTCACTGGTTGAAGCAGTCAAGTAGACCTCATACTGGCTATAAATCTGCGAAAGCTCCGCATGGCCCTTGAGTTGGATATAATCCTCAGCCTGATGAGTTGCAATAATCTCTCGAAGTAGAGAATCCTCTCCACCACTACCATAAATATCAAAGGTTAATTCAGGAATTTCCTTACGCGCCTCAATGACCGCCTTGACCAACCAATCAATGTGTTTTTCTTTGGCAAGACGTGAAGCGGTAATCAATGAAAATGGCTTACGCCCCTGACTTGACTCAGTCAAGGAATCAATACTTCCTACAGGAATGGTAACAACCTTTGGTTGGTGCTTGGTGTATTTGGCAAATTGCTCTTGTAAAACTTCATTTTGTCTATCAGTTGATACGATAAAGAAGTCAACCTTATCTGCATTGGTAAACTGGTAGTCGTAATAGTTGTTCCAAAGGATATAGTCCTCGTTTGTAGCATTTTCACTATAATGCTCCGCATGAACAACTACCGCTAGATGTGCTGCCTGCGCTTCCTCAAACACAACCTGTCCAATACCTGTCTCCCTATCAAGAATGACCAAATCAGACTTGTTCAAATTCAAAGATTTCAGAAAGGCACGCATAAAGGCTTGCTTTCCATAGAAAATCTTATCCTTGAAACGGTAAACTTCTTCCTTCCCTTGATTCATCAAGATATCATAGGCCGGAGTCCCATCTTCATTGTAAAAAGTTCGTTGGTATAGGACTGCAACATTGTCCTTTGGAGCAAAGTATTCGCTACAATAACGCGTATAAGAAAAGTAATCCTTACGAATCAGTTTGCCTTTAAAAACATACTCGGCATGTTGAACCAAGTCCTTGTTCTCATCAACCAAATAACAGGTGACAAACTTATCTTGGTTAGAAAAGAAGACACGCAAAACCTTACCATTCTTTTCTCTACGACTTTCAACACCGTCAAACTTAGCCAAAACATCCTCAACCGTCACGCTAGTCGGTGCAATCTTGACATCTGTAAAGTGATTATAAAGCCAGATAACTTGCTCATCATCAAAACCAATATTGGCTGTCAGATGCTGAATATTATCAGCTAAAATCATATCTGTAAAGATAAATTTAGAGGGTAAATTCAAACTTCGAAAAATACCGGCACGATAGGCCTGAGCGTATTCTACACCGCTACTAGCCCAACCAATTCCTAAATTTATATTGTAAATTGTCATATTTTCTCCTCTTATGGAAAATGAGTTACAATTTCACCTTTTGGAGTGACCTCAACCAGCCCCATCAGGAGATTTCGTACCATATCAGCACGAATTTGTTCTTTCATCATTTCAAAGCCTGCATAGGCTTCTTGATAATATTCTACAATCGGGTTTTTCTGACTAGCAGACTGACCACCGATAGCCATAGATAATTGTTGTAGATAGTCTACCTGCTCTACCCAGTTGTCATCAATAGCCTTGAGCATAGAAAGTCGTAAAAACTGTTCATACAAGCCATGTTGATCAAGTAATCCTTTCTTTTCAGAAAGTTCTCTATCAATCACCTGTTTCACAAAGTTACGAACTGCAGTTTTGTCAGTCACATTTACATAGTCTGGAACCTCTTTAATATGAAAACTAATATTGGTCACAATAAAGTGGAAGAGTAACTCTCGGCTTTCATATTCTGAAGAAGTCACTTGGTCTATATAACTAGCAATGATTTCCTCCACAACATCCTCTAAGTCACGAGAACCATCTATTAGACGATTTCTTTCTTTATAGATCATATCCCGTTGGATATTCATGCTTTCAGCATACTCTAAGGTCTGACGACGGGCAGTTCGACCAGCACTGTCACTAGCATGTTGTGCCCTTTCAACCAGATTACGATACTTACGACCTTTGAGAATGTCTGGTTGCGTCATATCTTGAACTTGATAATCTTTATACTTCTTGTGAACCCAAGATGGACCAAATTTCTTGATAACATCATCTTCCAGTGATACAAAAAACTTACTCATACCTGGATCTCCCTGACGGCCAGAACGTCCACGGATTTGAAGGTCAATCCGCTGACTCTCCATCCGCTCTGTTCCGATGACAATCAAACCACCAAGCTCTGCGACTCCTTTACCAAGCTTGATATCCGTTCCTCGTCCTGCCATAGAGGTAGCCACTGTCACAGCCCCCATCTGACCTGACTCTGAGATAATTTGTGCTTCACGCGCCACATTGTGAGCATTCAGAACATTATGAGCTATTCCCTCACGAAGCAAGAGTGATGAATAAAGCTGAGACATTTCAACTGAGCCTACAAAAACGAGTAAGGGATTCCCCTTAGCATGATATTCCTTGATGTACTCCAAGGATGCATACACTTTTTCAGGTAAAGTGACGTATAGATTATCTGGATAGTCAATCCGTTGTCTAGGACGATTGGTTGGAATGCGCACTACAGACATATTGTAGGTTTCAATAAACTCTTTTTCTGCAACCTTACCTGTCCCTGTCATACCAGATATCTTATTAAACATTTTAAAGAGGCTCTGATAGGTGATAGAAGCCATGGCCCGTGTTTCTGGAGATAATTTAACATGTTCCTTTGCCTCAATGGCCTGATGGAGGCCTCCTTGTAGTTTGGTCATCTCCATTAGACGACCTGTTCCCTTATCTACCAGTACCATTTCATCCCCACGAATGACATAGTCCTTGTCTTTTGTATAGAGTTTATGGGCTCGTATTGCATAAACTAAATGGCGAGCAAAAACCGCATGTTCTTCCTTGTAAAAATGATCTATTCCTAAAAAGCTTTCAGCAGCTTTAGCTCCCTTGGTAGTGAGCCATACCTCATCCTTTTCCTCTTTGAAAATATAATCTTCTCCTTCGACTAGCGTTGTCACTAGTGTATCAATGATTGCATAGTAATTAGACTGAACACGGGGAGAACCCGCAATAATCAAAGGAGTTTGTGCACTATCAAGCAAGATATCGTCAATTTCATCAATAATGACATAGTTAAAAGGTCGCAAAAACTTACCTTCTTCATTCGAAGCCAGATTATCATTTAGGTAATCAAAACCTAAATTACTATTGGTTGTGTAAATGATATCCGAAGCATAGATCAGTTTCTTTTCTTCTGCTTTCATTTCCTTCTTTGGATCCCCTGAAAATGGGACCCCAATAGTCAAGCCTAGGAAACGATAAACTTGGCCCATTTCCTCTGCATCCCGCTTTGATAAATACTCATTAGGCGTAACAACCATCACACCTTCTCCTGAAAGAGCGTTCAAATAGACCGGCATGGTGGCTGTTAGGGTTTTACCCTCACCTGTATTCATCTCAGCAACATTTCCGTAGTGCATGACAATAGCTCCCATGACCTGAACATCATAGGGGAACATCCCTAAAATCCGCTTGTCTGCTTCACGCACCACTGCAAAAGCTTCTACTAAAAGGTCATCTAGACTTTCTCCCTTGGAAAGACGCTGACGAAACTCCACTGTTTTAGCGACCAATTCTTGATCAGAAAGAGAGGACATCTTGCCTTTTAAGGTATTGATCCTCTTTAAAATATTTTTCACTTTCCTAAGCTGGAAATCTTGACCTAAACGTCTAAACACTTTTTATCTCCTTGATTGAAAAATCATAAAAGGTTAATTCTTGAAAACCAGCACTCAAAAGGGAAATGCGATAAGTATAGGTATCCTCTGGATAAGTAAAGGTAAACTCTCTTGCCTTTTCAACTTTTTCCTCCAATACATCCTCATAACGATTTAAGAAGATCAGTTTGATATAGATACCATTCTCAGGCTGACAATCAAAACGCATCGCTAAATGATATTGATGATTTCTTTTGAGTAAAGGAAGTTGTGGCTGGGTCCTAGCACCTTGGTAATTAACACTAGAAAACCAAGTCTTCAAAACTTCACCAGATGGCAAGAGGGGGTTATATAAACGCACACTCTTGTCTGGGTAGTAGAATACATTTGATCCGTACATATAAGTTCCACCAACTTCTCCCCAATGAATGGACTGTCTCTGTGTGATTATCATTCTTTCTCCCTTCCAAAACCACTTGCTAGTACCATCCGATAAAAGTGGATAAACCAAGCAACATTTGTTCCTGTATCATCATTGTGTCGTCCCGCTGTCCCTTTAGAAAGAATTTTTGCGCCTGTATTACACAAATAAGCCACTAATTGTTCATAGGCCTGAGGATCCATGTCCTCATCCTTCATATAGGATAAACCAAAAGTCGTCTTGGAGAAATCAGCTTGTTTAAAGGCTTTCCAAAAGCGTTGATTTAATTCCAGCATATGTTGTGGGCTAATTCCTCCAGATTGATGTCTCAGTATATCATAGGCAGTATTAAAAATCCCTGGGGCTTCTAGTCGACCACGATTAGCTATGGTTCCAATATTGGCAAGAGGCTTTCCGACCAGGATTGCTTTCGGTTCAAAACCTGCTCCATAATATAGGGCTGGGAAAGTCCCCATGGAAAGACCCGATAAAATTAAATCCTTAGAAGTTAGACCTAGATAATCCAAATAATACTGAATAGTGGCTTTAATCTTACTTTCTAACTCATCACTACCGAGGTAAAATGCTCCCCCTTCTATACGAGGATCTGAGAAAAGGAGAAAAGGACAACCCAGATTTTTCATCATAAAGTAACCTTCAAACCCCTCCGCTGGACGATATCCTGCAAAATAGACAGCTAAAGGTGGTTTAAAATCACCTGGATAGAAAAAGTAGTTAATTTCATCTCGACTTTCGTCGTGTAGAATATTTCCTCCTAATACAAACTTCCCAAACTGTTTTCTACTCCAGCGCTGATGAAGACTTCCTAACTGTAGTTTTCCATTTCCTCTAGCTTCAACAGACACAGATAAATAGGTATCATAGTCTTGCTCGATGACAATAGCCTTTTCTAAATCTTTCTCTGTAAAAATCAAATCTTCAGCTATGTCTGAAATAGAACCACTAACTATTTTCTGAATCCTAAATCGAAAATCTACATTCTCACTTTTTTTATATTCCAACCATAGTTCTATAGGTAGACTTCTTTTCACTATAAAATTATAAGACCAGTAGGCCACTTGTTGGAACTCATCTCCAAAATCTCCTTCTAAAGTCACGTATTCAAATCCCTGATAAGAAACTTGGATGGAGGAACTTGGATGAATTTTGATTGTAAAAGGTTTTAATTTATCCCCATATCCCCCACCAAAGAGAGAAGTGGATAAATCATTTAGTAATTGCTGGGGATTTGAGAAATCTACAGCCTGAGCACACCGCTTTTTTAAGAAATCAAGAATGCCCAAATCTGTCGTTTTAAAATCTTGATTATAAAAAAGAGTATAAGGCTCAATATGATGAATAAAAGACAGTGAATTAGCTAAATATTGACCATCCTCTATTAAGATAGCCTGAAAACTGGTTACCCCTTCCATTTCCATCACTTTACGAAGAGCTAGGGACGAATCAGGGGAGAAATAATACCAATCCATATTTTCAGGAATTTCGTAATGATGAGCCCAGTTATCAGTCCCTACTTGTAGGATTTTATAGTCCTTTGACATCTACAACCTCCTCAATCCAGTGATGCAATTTATCTAAGAATCGTTGGCCAGTATGTTCCTTGATTTTATCGATAGAGTAAATCAAGGCCTGGTTCCATTCTTTTAGCCTATCTGTATAGTAATGTGCAGCTGTTGAAAGTTCTGTCACATCAGAAATCAAATAACCATTTTTCAAATGTTCCACATAAACAGTTTCAACTCGATTAATCTGGGGAATCCCTGCACTAATACCTGCTATTTGAGTATAGAGGTGGGGCTGTTGATTCAAATCTACAATCAAGCGAACAAACTCCAGTGTCTTAATCAATTCCAACTCATCATTCATATTAATAAATTGAAAACGGAGTTCCTGTTCTTGATTCTCTTCTAAAGGATTTTCTGCTCCACCATAGCCTATTCCTTTTTCTAAACTATCAGTATGGATTTGTTCCTGAATGATTTCATTGACAAGTGATTGCACCTCTTCCATTTGATTCTGACTAGCAGAGAAGGCTCCAAAAATAACTTCTGTATCTTTGGTTTCAGCAACAAATGATAAAACTTGAAATAGGGCTTGTCTATCAATTCCTTCAGAAAAATCTAATTGATAATAAATAATCGATTCTTTTCTAGTCTGACTTCTTCCCAGTCGTAAACGCGTATCAAAAGAGGAAAGATGATGACATTTGTTCAAATATTCGGGGTATAACTCCCTTAGCAATTGCAAACTATCCATGCGATCGACCAAGACTAAATCTACCTGTTTCATATATTCACATAACTCATTAAATCTATCCTTTGGGTTACGAGTAATAAAAAGACTTAAAATCTTTAGATTGCTACTTGGTAAACGATTTAGTAGAAATAGATTATGATGGGGATGGGAAGGTATGATAAAAGTATCTTTATTTCTCAATTGCTTATCCAGATAGTTCTCAAAATACTCCGCCACTAGACACTCCATATTTTGATATTCCAACATTTTAAAGCGATATCCAAAAATAGGATTGATTTCTATTCTTCCTCCATCTTGCAGATATTCTCTAAATTGCCAAACACCTTTAGAATCAAGGTAATCCTGATATTTTGCTTTCCCTTTATTAAAGTAAATAACACTAGATACATAGCCTCTATCATCCATGACACAGCAGTGACTAATCTGTCCAGTAGGTTCAAAGTATTTTATTTCGCTAATAAAACCCTCAATGCCATGTTCAACTTGAGCATATTTTATACCCTTTTTTTGAACGATGATTGTAAAAGGAGTGTAAAGAAATTGACAATCACTGTCCCACTCTATATCTCTAAGATTAAGTACCTGAGTCTGTAAATTATCAAAATCTTGCAAATCATCAAAAATAGAATAGACTTCTGTTTCTAGAACCCCTTGTCTATGTAAAAAATAGCGTAAATGTGGCTGATAGGACAATATTAATAATTTTACTTGTATCCCTTGTTTCTGAAAAAGGCGGATTTGATTAAAGGTATCGTCAAACTCAAAACGAAACTGAGCACGATACCAAGGGATTATATCAGCATGCCACCGACGTTCTGAACCATACCAAGCTGGAATAACATAATACATGATATCCTCCTAAATTAATGGTCGATAAGTTTCATTTAATCTAAGGGCTTTGATTTCATCTCTAACCGTAAAAATCATTCCCCCAAACATCATGAATAAGCCAGGAATCATCGCAACCCTCAGTAACCTTTCGTTAAATAGAACAAAAAGCATCGGCCCCCCAGCCATGATAATATTAAAAAAAGCACCTATTAAAGAAAATTGAAAGACTAACCTATTAATAAATCGTCCGGTTTCCTCACCAGGATAAACTCCATAGATATATTCTCCTGTTTTTTTCATACGATTTGCAATTTCTTCTCCATTTATGTTAATAAAGGCAAAAGCTATACTAAACAAAAAGAGAATAAGCATATAAGTATAAATCCAAAACGGTTTCCCCACCGCAAACTGAGAAGCAATTTCAAAAAAAACAGCTTTTGATGGAAACATTTTCTGTAGCAATAAAACAATATATGTTGGTAAACCTAAAAAAGTTGTTACATACATAAAGGGCATCCCTCCAGCTGGATTCAGAATCACATCAAAATAGGAATATTTTTTAAAACGGTTATGTAAGCCAATTTTATTTATCGCAATACGGTAACGAGCTCTATAAACAATAGCAAGTAGATAAACAAATAAAATGCTCATCAGTATTAAAGATATCAATACAAAGATAGAAATCGGTACCGTTTGGAAAGTATCACTCAAATCTTGAGGAATATTTAACACAATACCAACCAATAAAATAATTGTCTGACCTCCAACACCAATACTTGAATTCATATTTGATAACCATATTAAGAAAAATGCTCCTGCTATTAAAAGACAGGTATTCATAACCAAAACTAAAAGGCTAGATAAGTTGGATTGAATGGGTAAATTTAATGAAACTGCCAAGGCTTGAATCACAGCTATAAATAAAGTCAAATACATCTGTCGTCTATTTTGAATCCCTTCCGGCATAGAGGAAAGACCAATTTTTTTAGAAAGAGAAATTATTTGCCACAAAATCATGGAAGACATCCATGGGGATAATCCTATTGAAAACAAAGACAAACTTCTCAAATTTCCACCTACCAGTGCAGTAGAGAAGGATAAATAGGCTGTAGCACCTCCTAAAAAATTCCTATTATTTAGGTCAACAAAAGGAAGTGTCAATCTACTACCCAGAACATAAATAAACATCAAAAGCAGTGTAACAAAACCTTTCCTTACAACTATTGATGAGAAATATTTTTTCATAAACCTTCCTTTCATTTGAATAGACAGCTTGAAAGAGACTCTAATAGCTAAAACTGTCTCAACTTACATTAAAGATTTCATCTTAATCAAAATGAATAGATGTCACTATGCTATCAGTCAATATACCAATCAAAAGGTCATAGAATTACTATAGCAACAAAAACTATCATTACTTAAACAATCGTTTTATTTCGTCCACCATTTTCTCTGGATTTTCTTTATTAAATATATATCTAGACTTATCTTCACTACGAACCGTAGTATTAAAAGCAAATATCGGTTTCCCAGTTTTATATACTTTTTCTATAATATCCTCAACTTCCCCTCCATAGTTGATATCCAAGTAAAAATCAATTTTTTCTAACGTTTTAATCATATTCATTGGAGTAAAAACTGGGAAAACAGAAACGTTTAAATATCTTTGTAAATCCATAATTTCTGGTGCAAATAATGTTGGTGCTAATATCGAAAAATGAATGTGAGGTAAATTTTTAATTAAATATTCTAATTGCTCAATACGACATGTATTTGTAAAGATTGCGGTATGATACTGTTGTTCATGAATTAGGGAATTTAATCCTTTTTCAAAATTCATTCTTCTCATCACAATTTCAGACCATTCTAGTCCATAATAATACCACCATTCTTCTCTAAAACGATTTAGATTAACTAAATGCCATGGTTTATTCCCAGTATAATGAATAATCTTCGCTTCATTCTCTACCATTAAAGAATCAGAATACCATGAATCGATTCCATAATTTCTAGCAACAGTATCCATCCCCACCATAAAATTATATTTTTGAGGCAATCTTTTCCAATTATTTTGAAATAATCTATTTAGAATTCCTTGATCTCCATAACTACTCTCATGAAATTCATTCGTTAATTGAAGTAATTTATCAGTAATACCTTCTCTTCTCCAAGCTTCTACATCAATCAACATAACACCTGCATTAAAAGAATTGCTGGCAAGATCATCTTTCACTGCTGCAATAGGACATCCATCAAAATCTTCTGAAAACAATTCCTCAATACTATCTCTCACAATAATATCAGCATCAAGATATAAAGCTTTTGCTTCTCTTACGAATTGAGGTATAAAATATCGAAAAAACGTTGCATAACTTAAATGAGGAAGTGGTAAATGATAATTTTTAAGACTATGACTACTAATTTTCAAATTAACAATTTCTGAAGACAACGGTTCTAAACGTTTTGCCATTAACTGAAACCACTCAGAAGAAATATCATCATTGAAAATATAAAATTTTAAATTTTTATGGTGAGCACAAATTGATTTTATTGTTGCTTCAATTTTATCCTGATAGCCATTATCTGCTCCCATAACAATAACTTTTTTATTCATGTTGATAACTCCTTCTGTTTTCTAATAACATAACAAATGTATTCACACCTTTTTAAATATTATAACGTATTCAAATAGGTTTTTTCTTGTATTAATTCTTGTATTTTTGAAATCATATCTGCTGTATTTTCACAGATAATCGCTTTATCTCCTACATGATTGGTTTCTTTATAAGCAAAAATAGGTAGCTTCTTATTTAATGCTTCTTGAGTTGGTTCATCCCACGTTGGACCTTGTGCTATATCTAAAACTGCTAATGCTTTTTCTAAAATATGCTTATAGCTATGCTTTACATGTGCATTTGGATAATAATAAACATTTGGATATTCTACATAATGTTGTTGTATTGCTGGATAACACGGTTGAAAAATATGGAATCGGCAATTTGGAAATTCACTTAATAAATGATGTAACTCTGAAAGATGACAAGTATTCGTAAAAACTAAAATATGATGAACTAGATTTGTCATATTAAAACTTGCCAATTCTAATTGGAATTGGCGTTGATTATAGAGTGTCCCCCAATCCAATCCATAGTAAAACCACCATAACTTTTTAAACCTGGTTGAAAAACTTTCTTCATTCCAAGGTTTATTATATCCTAGGTAATGTAAGATACGAGGCATATGATTCTCTTTTATAGTGGTTCTCTCTTTTTTAAATTCACTAATTTCGTATGCATCATATCCGACTAAAAAATTATATGTATCTTTCAATGGTAACCATTCTTCTCCAAATGCCATAATCATAATTGATTGGTCTCCATTTGGGACATGCATATAATGTTCTCGAGTCAATTCTATCAGTTTTTCTCGTATATTTTCTTCTCTCCAGCGCTTTAAATTGACCACTAATACTCCAGAATTCAACTCCTTTTTTACATTAGGATGTTTAGTTGGATCTAAATCGCTATCATTTATTGCTGCAACATAATAATTGTCTAAATCATATTCTAATAAATGGTCAATTTTACCTGTTACTAATAAATCACAATCTAAAAAGATAGCCTTATCTTCTTTTACATAATCTGCCATATAATAAATAAGAAATTTAGTTGCTGATATGTGTTTACTATTATTAACATTAAACTGTCTCAATTTCTGTTCTTCTTCAGGCAATCGAATATTAGAAACCCTAGAATCAAACGGTGTTAACCAATTTTGCAGAGCTTCAAACCATTCTTGTGGAATACTCCCGTTATTGAATATATAGATTTTCAAGTTTCTATGATAAGCACACAATGATTTTATGGTCACAATAGCTTGCTCACAATAATTTCTATCAAAACACAGTACAATTGTTTGTTTGTCCATCTTGTTATTACTCTTTCTGAAATTTACTGCTCAATATTTTTCCCGCTTTTTACTTTCTACTTTCTGTTCCTTTTAATTATTATCTTTAACACTTTAATCCACTTATCAGCAACAGTTTCATCTAAATAATTGCTTGCAATAGCGTAAGAGTGCTTAGTAACTACATCTTGGTCTAACTCATAATATTTAATGATAGCTTCTGATATATTTTCTATCAATTCATCTCTTGTTTTACTATCATCTTCTGCTATTAAAAATCCATTTTTAGCATTTTCAATAAATGTAGGACCCCCATAGGGCGCATCTAGACCCACAATTCCTAAACCACTCGCTACTGCTTCAAGTAACGTTATACCCAACGCTTCCCATGACGCAGTCGATAGATAAAGTTGATGTTTTTTAAATTCTTCAGTTAATGTTTGATAACCACATAATTTTATATATTCTTGTGCATTATTTTCAAGAATTATCTGATTTAGTTTATCATACTCAGAACCTTTCCCATATATATTCAAATGGAAATGAGGTAATTCTTTCTTTACTTTTACGGCAGCTAGTATGGCTAAATCAATCTGCTTTCGTGGGTCAAGTCTAGCAGCTAGCATTGCAGAAGCAGGAACTCTTTCCTTATTTCCTACATTTAATTCTTCTATACTTGCAGCAGGTATCACCACTATTTGACAGAACGAAAGATTCAAGTTAATTAAATACTTCTCCAGCTCTATTTTTTGTAGTTCTGTTGAAACAATTATAAAATCAAATTCCGTAGCATATTGGAATAAATAATAATACTCATAGTTCATATCCCCATACCGAAACTGATGGATGGAATGTAGGAAGACGCCTTTTTTTACACCACTTGCATATTTTAATAGTGCTTGAGAAAATGGGAATCCGCTTATTCTATCCATTATTACGGTATCCTCATTAGACAAGGACAAACATTTTATGAAAAACTCCATCAAAGCGTGTTCACCATCAATCCACTCCGAATCAAAACGATATCTAATTTGTCCCGAAATTTGAAATCCTTCATAAACAAGATCTCCACTTGAATTGTAAAAAATTCTACGATTCCAATTGAATTCATCTTTTTGTAGATACTCTCGACAAATTAAATAAGACGTATAATAATCTCTCTGATATAGTTTATCTAAGTATAGATGTTCTACTTGATATACCATCTCATCTTCAAACCAGAGAATAACCTTATGTTCTTTAGTCAATTGGTAGACAATTTTTTGAGAATTTCTCTCAATGCAATCACTGTGTTTAAGATCCAAAGTCTGAATCATTTCTTCAACTGAGATCGTTGATTTAATCTCTTTTTCTCCCACCAAATAAAAAAGAGCAACAATCATTCTCTCTTCTGGTATTCCAAGATCCCGAAAATAAGAAAATTTATAGCGTGGTGGAATCACTGAAAATATATAATAGTAATCAAGATTCATTTTTGAAAATACTCTAGCACGATGAGCTTGAGAATTGTCAACTCCATTTGCTTCATATCCTACTAACAAATCAAATATATAGACACTCATTCAATTTCCTCTCTCTGAAAGACTTCTCTATAATGGTCTTTACTAGAAGCGTGAATAAACTGTAATTGCTTTTGCATAGCTGACTGATATGCCTCCTCTGAGAGAACTATTTTTTTAATTTCTTCAATCATATGGCTAACATCACTACTGGCATAGAGGTGTTCCGGACAAAGAAATTCTTTTCTATGATACGTTTCCTCAAATCCATACAACAGCAAGCCTTTCTCAATAGATTCTTCCACAGCACTAAGGATTTCAATATTGTGGTTGATATCTAAGTAGATTGTACATATTTCTAACAATGACTTAAATTGAGTTTCTAATATACCTGGATATAGAAATACATTTTCTTTCTCCCGTAAATCAGTTAATCTACCTCCCATCGCAGTAATCGCTGCGATATGAAATTCAAGCATTGGTAAATTCTCAACTAAAGTTTCAATTTCTTCAACTTCTTGTGTGTGGGTTACAATAAGCGCTCTATGCCTAGTTCTATTATTTTTTAATGGATACAAGGGACTGAGATGACGAACTTTCTCATTTTCAGAGAGAGAACGATATACAGAATAATGATGAATATATAAGCAATCTACATATGATAACCAATTCTGAATCTCAGTCTCGTCTAAAGTTTCTTTTCCAAGATAACATCCTAGAATATTTTCTATTTCAAGACACTGGGCAATCCTTTGATCGCCAACAGCCACTATCTCATTTTCAACATTAATCTTAGAAAGACAATTTTGCCAAAGTTCTTGCTCCTTGTAAATTCTAGTTATTTCATTCTCAAAGACCGTAAATAACTGATTTTCGACATCTTCTATCATTAATAAGATATTCTCCGGACTATAGTAATGGATGGAAATAGACTTTTCTTCCTCATCTAGAATAACTTGTTTATATCTCCAACCATTCTCCTGATAATAATCTCTACTAAATGTTCTCCCCTTTTCATCTAACCATTCCACCATTTTTACAGTTCTTAATTCTCTGTTTAAATAGTGAATAAGCCCTCTCTTAGCATCCTTATCCCATATCGTCCCCTCATTATAGTCCATATGAATTTCCCAAAATTTAGGAACAGCTACTTTTAAGGCAAATAAGGCAGGATTCGTATCTACTGTAGATGTAGTTTGACTCGCAAGTATCATTGGTAAAAAACAACTGCAATCAGGCCATACTCCTGGTTCTTCTTTTGTCACTACACAAACATCAACTCCTGAAGCAATAACATCATCTATAAAACCTTGTTCATCTTGATTCAACCGATCTGTTAGATAAATCATCTATTTCCCCTTCTCCTTTTATTTTTATAATCCTATTTAGGTCAATCACAACATATCTATTTTATTTACTAAAAGTATTATATACTCTTTTATCAAATAAGAGAAGAAATTTTATCCTAACAAATAGTGAAATTCCTTATAACATGTTCTCTGTATCTCGGAGCCCTATTCCTCGAGTTTGTTTCTATATGAAGTTGAATCAGTATTTATTGTGCCTATATATAGGCTAAACGATTGAATTCAAGATATAATATATACAAAATAATTTTCCATTTCAAAAAATTTTTACAAATCGATTCAGAATTATCTGTAGAATCATCATTTACAAGAATTACTTCAAAATTTTGATAACTTTGATTTTTTATACTTTCTAAACATTGCTCTAAATATTTCTCGGCATTATATACTGGTACAATAACACTAATTTTCCGATTAGAAATTTCATTATTCATTTATTTCTCCAACTTCTATCAATTGTTATATAACATAGACAATCCAGTACTGACTGATTCGCTTCTTAGAGTGAATCATGCTCTCGATTTATATTTTCAATACATTAGGTCTGAATACATTCTTCCTTGCACAATTGATTACTAATGAATAAATTCCCTCATTAAAATGAGTTTCCACCCCATATATCACTTTAGCCTCGCAGTTAGATAATTTCTTAATTCACTCTTTATTTTCTTACTTTGTAATCCCTTAAACCATACCTGCGGAATATCTCCGTTTAGAATATAGACTTTACAATGTTCATGATGATGACAAATGTACTTTAAATTTGATTCAACATATCGAATAATTCCATAAGTACCTGCTTTGCAAAAGTAATCTTATTCATCTCGTAATTTTAATGTTTCCTCAATTCTATCTTCAAAATTATTGAAGACAAACTATCTGATTAATCAATCTTCAAAGCCTCCTAAGACGTTAATATTTTAAAAATTAGCAATTAATTCATCTAAATGAAGCTCATCTATTTTGCTTTTCAATAATTTTCTCTCTTTCTCATAACCATAAAATTCCAATTCACCTAATCTTCTTTGTAAAACATAGTTATACATTTGATAAGTCTTTTTGATATCAATTCCTTCAATATTTTTTGTTAACTCTATTCTCTCTTCCAAAGCATCAATATAGTCTAAATGACTTAAATCAAAGTTACAACTTAGCCCTTCATAATTTCTTCTATATGCATATATAACGTGATTACATATAGATATTTTCTCAGCTGCTAGATACAGTTTCCACGTCGTAAATTGATCTTCTGCGTATTTTTTCAGAGGATACCTTATGCTATCAAATAGACTGCGTTTATATAATTTTGACCAAGCTGTTGAATACAGTAGAAAGTAGACATCTGTAAATTCATCCATTTGATTAATCGCATACTCCTTCTCAACAAAAGTGATAGGTAGCGAGCCAAAACAATCTCTTGAAAACAAATGAAAATAAGGTTCTTCAAATCTACAAAAACCACCTACCACCAAGTCAGACTCTCCTAATAAAGCAGTAGCATATAGTTTTTCTAATGCTTGATCCATTAAAAAGTCATCTGAATCTACAAAAGTGATAAAATCTCCTGTTGCCCTCTCAATTCCGTAATTTCTCGCATCAGACAATCCACCATTTTCTTTTTCATAATAATGACAACGAGAATCTTTTTCAATATACTCCTTGCAAATGTCTGCTGCAGAATCGGGTGAACCATCATTTATTAATAAGACTTCAATGTTTTTATAAGATTGCTTTAAAATACTTTCTATACATTGTCTTAAGTATTTCTCTGAATTGTAAATAGGAACAATAATACTAATTAAATCTGTCATTTTATTTCCCTGCTATGCCTAAAATTCCAACTTTTCTAGCACTTTAAATATTGCCCGTTTTATCGGAAAATTTTCTCTAACTAATTTTCCAATTCTCTGTGTATTCTCTAATAGTTCACCATACTTTTCTTCCGTCAAGTCATCATAGCAAGAGTTAAGTTGACTTAAATCATCGATAACCAAACCTATTTGATTTCTTTCTACAAAATTTGCTAATGCTGAATCTTTTGATACTATGATAGGTAAATCGGATGCTAGATATAACGAAGCCTTATGTGGTGCGTTATATCGTTGGTATGTTGCATCATTTCCTACTTTTTCAGGATACGTATCTGATGCCCAAACCAAACCAAAACTCCCTTCCAGCATAGTAGGAAGTGCCTCGTGATCAAAACTTCCTTTAAAGTGAATATTTTCTAATTCTATATCTGTTAATCCATGCTGCTCAGGATTGGGCCCGTATACATTGATTTCAAAATCATCTGTCATCCCTTTTATAAAACTTGATTTGTGTAAATTACCTACATAATCTATTGTTTTCTGTAAAACGCGAGAATTTCTAGAGCCCTTGAATGTTCTAAATCCGAATACTTCTAATGGAACCATATAAGGAATTTTTTCAGCATTTAATAATTGAAAATCATGTACTAATTTTTTAGACATTGCATCCGAATGGGTGATAATTGCATCAGCTTCCAATATATAAGCAATATCTGGATGCCTATTTAAGACAGCACGTTCAGAAGCTTGCTCATCTGACGTAATCCAATAACCCAAGTCATGGATAATGACAACAACCTTAGCTCCAGAAATTTTAGCCTGCTTAAAGAAAAACTCTCTGTATACATTAGATGCCAGAATGATCCACTGTATAAAAACAATATCTCCTTTCTTTACACCCGCAAATAAAGCTGCAAAGTGCCTGGCTAAACTTTCTTGTGGTTCATCATCCCAACCATAAGTAAATAAATCTAGAGATCGAAATTGTAATTCTTTAATTAAAGTCTCCTCAATATCATGTCTAGCTTTTCCATATGCTCCATTTTTCCATAAGATTACTTCTCTATCCTTACTTGCGGTCTCACTCGTAATCCAATAAGTCATCTTTCCCACCTAATTTCTATAAAATTCTTTCAAATAACAAATTAGCTTTTCTACTTGATGAACATTAAATATTTCATCAAAATAATAAGAATTTTTAGTATTTTCAAAAGTTAAAATAGGTTTTCCTAATTTCTTCACTTTCTCAATTACCTTTAAATCTTTATCTCCATGATTAATATCCAAATAGATATCACAAGAATTAATCAAGTTATTGATATTCCATTCTAAAATAGCTGGATATAATCGAACATTTTCATATTTTCTAAGACTATTTAAGCTATCTCCCATTAGAGTCCATGCCATAATATTAAATGTATACTCTGGTAAACTGTTTATGAGAGTGTGAATTTGTTCTAGATTTTGACTAGCTGTCATAATGACAGCTGTCTTCGTTTTTTTAGGAATTTCATGCGCAATAATCTCAGACCAATCCATCAAAGAATATTTCCACCATTGTTCTCTTAATCTAGAAAAAGAGAATAGCTTCCACGGTTTATCTTCAGATAAATAATGAATAATAGCTGGTAAAGGATCTGTTGACAACTCTAAAATAAAATACTGTCTTCTTTGCTCTGCAATACGATCATAACCAACTTGGAAATTGTAAGTATCATCCAAAACGATATATCTTGTTCCACAGACTCGATTCAATACTGTTTGATCTGCCTCAGGAAGACATTCATGCTCCTTATTCGTTACTTCGATGCATTGATTCTGAATTTGTTCTTCTTTCCAAAGTCGATTATTAATTAATAAGACACCTGCATTAAAATAGTCTTCTAAACCATAAACTACTTTAGCTGCAGCAACTAGATGATTTTCTAAATTCATTTCAAACAAATCATCTAAAGGTTGAGTTACTATAATATCTGAATCTAGATACAAAACTACATCTTCTTCTATAAACTGAGGAATAAAATAGCGTGCAAAAGTCATATAATTGATATGATTACCAAAAGGGGGTAGCTTCCAGCTACTTGAAATTGCTTCTCCTGTTAGTTTAACATCCTCTAACTCGCTATTTCTACTTTTTAATCTTTTTCTAACCCCTATAAACCATTCTTGTGGGATATCTTGATTTATAATATAGATTTTACAATTTTCATGATGATAGCAGATGGATTTTAAGGTAGCTTCAATATAACGAATATACCCATAATCACCTGCTAATACAAAGGTAGTCTTATTCATAAAAACTATTCTCCATTCAATTTAACTTAAATATTAAAAAACTTTTTTACATAGCATTTGTAAAATACTCCCTACTAAATTATTTGCTTACTCTACTGTGCACCATGCTAAAAACATTTAAATCTTTATCAATATATAGATTTTGCAAGACTCTATAAATATTTTGTATGTCCATTTGCCATATTAGCATCAACTAGGAAGAATATATTTTCAAATAGTCTTTTATGGAACAATATCTCATCTCTTCTTACAAAATGAAAAACTCTCTATGAATTCGCTATCACTAAACTGTTCTTTCCTATAATCAAATACATAATACGATACCTATTTATAAGTTTAATAAATTTTCTAAAACTTCCTATTGCAATTTCAGATTCTTCTTATTGCTATCGTACATAGCTATTAATTTATGTATTGAGGTATTATCTACAAAAATACCTCAACATTTTGATAACTTTAGTTGTTGATATGTTCTAAATAAGGTTCTGCATTATATACTAGTACAACAATTGTCATTTTTAGGATGTATTCATTTACCCATATTCTCCCTATCTTTCTATCATATAAACATTCTCTATAATTAGTAATTAACTAATTTTTTCATCCTATCATTTAATGATCAACTACTTAGCAAAGTTCTTGTAAATAATCTAATTGAATTCAGTTATTTCATTATCTAGGTAATTAAAATATTCTTTCAATCGCTCCTATCAAAACCACAGTATATATATCGGGGAACTGTTTGTTATAAGTAATTTGATATTTTGACAATATATATACAAGTTACTCTATGTGTCTAATCAATTTTATAGGCCATAAAAAAGTATTATCATTTTAGATTGAGAAATGGTAAATAACAAAGTGAATAACTGATATACGCCAAAACAAATTTAACATCGTTTAAAACTTTTATAAATCGAAAACGTCACTGAACTTATGATTTCCTTACTACTAATTATAACATATTTTATATTACTTCACTAATTACTTGACTATTCAAAAAAAGAAATCCTAAAAAGTTAAAACTTTTCAGGATTTCTTTCACTCATTTCTTCTAGCTGAATTGAAACTTTGTGTTAAAACACTATGCTTCATCCTCATTTTCATCTTTACGGCGTTTGGCAAATAAACCTAGTCCGGTTACAGCCGTTAAAGCACCAAGAATGATTGATGACTTAGAAGACTGTGTTCCTGTGTTTGGCAATTGATTTCTTGAAATCCCTGATGATTCAGAGCCTGATTCACTCACTGAGGCACTTGTACCCATTAAAGTTGAAGAACTTGCTGATGTGCTCTCACTTACTGAAGTAGATTCTGAAACAGATGTACTTTCTGAAACTGAAGTAGATTCTGAAACAGATG
>ERZ773008.560-NODE-560-length-27411-cov-3.231978_pt1 | contig 27411 bp, 28 predicted proteins | sample MGYA00580664_ERZ773008 | MGnify/ENA primary metagenome ERZ773008 (study PRJEB29015, sample SAMEA2738016) | human oral metagenome | biome: human oral; feature: human-associated habitat; material: dental | place: China | collected 2048 ... | reverse complement strand
GTGCATGAAGAACATCCCTGTCAAGGAAGTGCTGCGCTATGCGGAGGAACTTCTGCACGAGTATGAAAATAAAGTCGGCAATATCCCCGCGCACGATGGACAATATTGCTGCAAGGTTGTAGAATTATAAGAGAAATCATCTCGTGGAAGGGAGCTTTCTATGGACATCGAAAAAATGCTGGCCCTCGTCGAGGAGCGTCTTTCTCGCTGCAGGATCCTCGTCACAGGCGACGTCATGCTCGACAAATATTATTACGGCGAAGTCACGCGCATCTCGCCCGAAGCGCCCGTGCCGATCAATCACATCACGCGTCAGAAGGAGACGCTCGGCGGCGCGGCGAATGTTGCGCACAACCTCGCGCTCCTCGGCTGCGACACGCTTCTCGCGGGTTTTGTCGGCGAGGACTACCATTGCCGTTCCTTGAAGGAAAAGCTTGTGGAAAACGGCATCGACCATGCGGGACTCGTGCCGACGAACCGCCCGACGACGACGAAGATGCGCATCATCGGCGGACATCAGCAGATGATGCGGCTCGACTTCGAGAGCACGGAGCCGCTCGAAAAAATCTACATCGACAAGTTCCTCGCCTTCGTGCGCTGCAAGCTCGCCGAGAGCATCGACGCCATCGTCGTTTCCGACTACGCGAAGGGGACGTGCAGCGAGGTCACGACGACGGCGATCATCGAAGCGGCGCACGCGCACGGCGTGCCCGTCATCATCGACCCCAAGGGTGCGAACTGGACGAAGTATCGCGGCGCCGACTATATCACGCCAAATGTCAAGGAAATCAACGAGATTCTCATCGACCCCATCAAGAATACGGATGCCGAGGCGCTCAAGGCCGCCCACTACATCATGCGCAAGTACCGAATCAAAAATGTGCTCGTGACGCGTTCGGAAAGCGGCGTGACGCTCGTGCGCGAGGGCGAAGAGGTGCATATCCCGACGCGTGCGCAGGAAGTCTTCGATGTATCGGGCGCGGGCGATACGGTCATCGCCGTCCTCGCCGCCGGTCTTGCGGGCGGACTCAAGGGCAGGGACGCCGCCTTCCTCGCCAACTTGGCGGCGAGCGTTGTCGTAAGAAAGCTCGGCACCTACGCCGTGAGCCGCGAGGAGTTGAAGGAAGAATTGCGGAAACTGCCGCGCGAAGAAGCATGAGTTTGAAGGGCGCATTTCGCACGCGCCTTGCATGAAAAGAGAGAGGGGATCTTCATGATCATCGTCACAGGCGGCGCCGGGTTCATCGGCAGCAATATCGTCAAGGAACTCAATCGCAAGGGCAGGAACGACATCCTCATCGTCGATGACCTCAAGGAAGGGGAGAACTACAAGAACCTGCGCGGACTTCACTTCATCGACTACCGTCACAAGGACGACTTTTTAGAGAGCATCGAAGATGACGAATTCGGCGGCAGCGACATCGACGCCGTATTTCACGAAGGCGCTTGCTCCGATACGATGGAGTACGACGTCAACTACATGATGAAGGTCAACTACGAATACTCGAAGACGCTGCTGCACTTCTGTCTGCTGCACCGCGTGCCGTTCCTCTACGCCTCGTCCGCTTCGACGTACGGTGCAGGCCGCCACGGCTTCACCGAGAACGACGCGGCGGAGGACGCTCTGAATCCTTATGCTTACAGCAAGCTCGCCTTCGACCGCTATGTGCGTCAGGTCATGCGCGAGAGCCGCAGTCAAATCGTCGGTCTGCGCTACTTCAACGTTTTCGGCCCGCAGGAACAGCACAAGGGCAAGATGGCGTCAATCTTCTATCAACTCTACCGCCAGCTCAAGGAAACGGGCGAAGCGCGACTGTTTCGCGGCACGGACGGCTTTGACGACGGCGAGCAGCGACGCGATTTCGTCTACGTCAAGGATGTCGTCAAGGTCAACTTCTGGTTCTGGGAAAACAAGGGACCGTCCGGCATCTACAACTGCGGCACGGGAAAGGCACATACCTACAACGAAGCCGCCGATGCCGTCATCGCTGCCTTGGGCAAGGGATATATTGGCTACCGAGATTTCCCCGAAGTGCTCAAGGGCAAGTATCAGAGCTTCACTGAAGCCGACCCGAAGCAGCTCCTGAAGGCTGGATACGACGGAGGCTTCCACGACTTCCGCGCCGCTGTCAAGGAATACGTCGACTTCCTTGAGGACGGAGGCTACTTCCGCTATGAAGAATAAGGGCATTCCCGCTGTATTCTTCGACCGTGACGGCACGCTGAACGTCGATATTCATTACCTGCATCGTCCTGAGGATTTCATCTGGACGCCCGATGCTCCCGCCGCCATCCGCCGTCTCAACGAGTGCGGCATCCTCACTGTCGTCGTCACGAACCAATCGGGCGTGGCGCGCGGCTATTATCCGAAAGAAGACGTCCGCCGCCTGCATGACTGGATGAATGAAGAACTGAAAAAAGAGGGCGCACACCTGGACGCCCTCTTTTACTGCCCCCATCATACGGAAGGAAAGATTCCTGAGTACACAAAGGCTTGCAACTGTCGCAAACCCGCTACGGGCATGATCGACGCCGCTTGTGCGAAGTACCATATTGATCGAATGCGATCCGTCCTCATCGGCGATAGCGAAAGCGATATGGAATGTGCGAAAAGGGCAAGGCTTAGAGGCGTGCGGTATGAAGGCGGGAGTTTGCTTGAAGTGGTGGAGCGGGTGCTGGGGATTTTGATGCAACCGTGATTGTTTTTGTTGAGGTTATTGAAATATGGGGCGAATCTTGCGATGAGGGAATATCGAAACATCTTGGTCTATGCACTCGTAAACTTGGGCGATGTCGTTTTATCGACCAGTGCGATTGTGTTGCTGCGAAAAGCCTATCCTCAGGCGCGCATTACGATGATGGTGCGCCCTGTCGTGCGGCAGGCGGTTGAGAACAATCCTGTGATTGATGATGTGGTGGTTTTTGATTACAAGGCAAAAGGGAAATCTTTTTCGCGAATGCTCGCGATGGTAAAGGAGTTACGAAAACGCAAGTTTGATCTGGCAATTTCTTTTGACCGTAAACTGCGTCCAGCCTTGCTTTGCTTTTTGGCTGGTATTCCCGTGCGTGTGGGACCAGAGCGTGTCTTTGATGACAAGCCGAGCCGCGTGACGTGGCTTTACACGCATACGATACCGATCTCGCACGATTTGGAGAACACCTTGCAGGCGGAGACGTATCAGGAGATTGTTCGGGGATTTACTGGTATGCAGGAACATGCGAAGCCTGTATTTGCACGCATTGAAGAGAAAAATCGCCGCAAGGCGTCAGAGTTGCTGAGTCGTCTGCCTGATGCCGATAAAAAGATTGCTCTTTGCATCAAAGGCACGTTCGAGCTGAAAACATGGCCAAAAGAGTATTTTGCTCGTGCTGCAAAAGAATTAGCGGGGCACTATGCAGTAGCGTTCTTCATTGTGGGAGCGCCTGGTGACCGGGAATATGCAGATGAACTCATCGCAGAATCGTCCATTCCTATCCTTAATTTTTGCGGGGAAACAGATTTGGTGGATTTGGCGGCGATTTTCCAGCAGACGGATCTTTTCGTGACCGTGGACACGGGAGCGACGCATATCGCAGCGACGACGAGAATCCCCATGGTGACGATGTACGGTTGCACGAGTCCCAAGCGCTGGCATCCCATCAATCCCAACGCACAAGTTCTGACGACGGAGGAACCTTGCTGTCCGTGCAAATGTTCGCCGCAGGAATGCCCGAGCGCTCCTAAGCCGAGATGTTTGTGGGGATTGGATGTGGAAAGCGTACTTGAGGAATGTGAAGCTTTGTTGAATGGTGGCAAGGGGATTCATGCGTCAGTATGAGACTCCTATGGGTCGAAGGGATAAGTCGAATGGATAAAGACGGGAAGGACATGCAATTTTGAAGTGTGCAGGATTGTAGTGGGGGATAGAAACGTTGAAAAGACTGCTGATGATCATCTTTATGAATACAACAGAGGCCTATTTGACAAAGGAGATGTGTGCGTATCCTTACTATCTGGGCAAGGACTATGATTGGTCTTGCACTTATGCATATTTTACAAATGGAAAGCCTTTGCACAATGTACAGTTTGAGAAATATTGCGCCTTGCAATATTTGGGCAAGGCGGATGATTATGGAAAGCAACGAAGGCTTGCGGCAGAATATTTACGGCAACATGCAAAAAAAGTAGATCTGCTCTGCTTTTTCCATTATGGCGGGGCGTCGTATTCTTTGGCACGTTTGGCAAAAAGGCTCAATCCTGCAATCAAGGTCTACATCAAGCTGGATATGAATGAGAATGGCTTTGCACATTTTCATGATGGTACATTCCTGCGCAAGATTAAGATTCTGCCGGAATACTGGAAAAGTCGCGCTGTTGATCTCTTCACGGTTGAAAATCGCTCTTTTTACCGAGCATTGAAGGAGATGCGGCTTTTTAAGAATCGCATCGAATATTTGCCGAATGCCGTATCTTTATTTGGCGTGGATTTGGGGAAATTTTCGCGTCCGAGACAAAAGGAGAACATTTTGCTGACGGTCGGCCGCTTGGGCACACATGTCAAGAATAATGAACTGTTGGTTGAAGCGATACGCAAGGTAGATCGAAACCTATTCAACGATTGGAAATTTCTTCTTGTGGGGCCTGCAGAAGCGCATTTTGTGGAATACGTCAGGCGGATATGTGAATCTGATGCATGGATGGCAGACCATTTGTTGTTGGTCGGAGAGATTCGTGACAGAAAGAGGCTCTATGAATTATATGCGAAATCTAAGATTATGTGCATGACAAGCAGATCGGAAGGTTTTTGTATTGCTATTCTGGAAGCTATGTATTTTGGCGCATATCCAATACTTACAGATTTTGGTCGCTCGGTGCAGGAGGTTACCAATCATAACCAGTACGGTAGTATAGTTCCGCAGAATAATGTGAATATCTTAACTGAAGTTTTAGAAAAAATTGCTCAAGATGGGGCGTTAAGCGAGCTGAATTTTGCGGTGGAGAAGTTTGCACAAGAAAGCTTTTCCTATGATGTATGGACGAAAAAATTGGATGAATATTTGACGGATTTGTTGACAAGATAGGCTTTATTGATGAGACATCCTTGGATGCAAAAAGGATTCTTTGGATACAAGAATAGGAGTTTGCAATATGCATTTTATCGTGGTGGGGCCGATGTACCATCATTATTCGGAAAGTGTTGTTCGCACATTGAATCAGCTGGGACATACAGCAGTATTCTTCCCTGAAATGCCTTTTTATGAAAATTGTTCGTATTTGCAGAGAAAGCTTTACAAGTTCGGGTATCGCACTTTGAAGATGAAATGGGAAAAGGATTGGCAGAAGCGTGCGATTCGTTTTGGGCAGGAACATGCGGGAAAATATACCGTTTTTCTGTGCCTTACAGGCGGGATGATTACGGATGGCATCATGGATGCATGGGAGGGGTTCCCTATAGTTCTTTGCATGTGGGATTCCATTCGGCGCTATGATATAAGCTTTCAAAAACGACTGCAGCGATATACGCATGTCTTTGCTTTTGAATATGAGGACATGGCGTATGCAGAGGAAAGATTTTCTCTCAATATGAAGTACCTTCCATTGGGATATGATGAGACGGCTTATTATCCCCAAGAGAGGGATCGTGATATAGATGTCGCTTTCGTGGGGACGCCGCTGCAAAATCGGCTCGACATCTTGGAGCGTGTGGCGCAGTATATATCCACTGCAGGGGGGGATATGTGTGTGGCAGGAAGATGGTATGATGACACATACCCTTGGAAGAAGCGTTTGTTTAGAAAGAAGCATCCTGCATTGACGAAATATTTGATGAACTGTAATATTCCGCCAACGGAAACCGCTGAGATTTATCGCCGCAGCAAGATTGTGCTGAACATCAACAATGATGTTCATAGGAGCATCAGTCCGAGAACGTTTGAGATCTTGGCAACAAAAACTTTTCAACTTATGAATGAGGGGCAGAAATCGTATGGAACTATAGATTTGGAACGAGATTTGGTCTTGTATAAAGACGGGGATGATTTGCTTGAGAAGATTGATCGCTATTTGAAAGAGCCAGAGCAACGAAACATTATAGCGGCACAAGGATATGCAGATGTGCAAAAATTTTCCATGCGAGAATTGATGAGAAAAATGCTGCGTTGCATTTAAGGAAAATGCAACGCAGCATTTTCTCATCAACCGATAGCGTTCAAACCATGTGGAAGTATCTTTTGCACTCGGTAATGAAAGAATCAACGGCATCGTCGTTTTCTTTGTGCATCTTATGGATTCGCTCGAACATCTTTTCACGTGTAGCCAAGGCGTATTCAATCGCCTCTGGTGTATTGCCCCAAGCAATGCCGTAGCCTTCCTCTTCGGCCCCTATGTAATCCGTCCTTGTTTTTCCATCTTCAAGCATGACGATCGGGATGCAGCCGCACATGGCGGCGATGAGACTGTACGTGGTGTATGTATCGTAGCAATAGCAATATTTCTTCTGATTGAGGATTTCTGCAATCTCGTGTTTGGAAAGTTTGTCGATGACGGGTCCGTCAAACTTCTTGGGCAAGTCCGCGCGGTCGCGTCCTTTGTGCACGATGTAGCAGCAACCGGAGCGTTCGTCAAAATTTGTTTGTTTCCACATGTCTTCGTCTAGAGCCTGCAGATATAGTTTGCGTCCAGAAGGATTTAATTTTTCGTCGTTGAAGAGTTCATGGTAAGTGAAGTAAAGAGCATCTTTTTCATAAGCATCTATATCATAGAGCTTGAAAAATAGGAGCCAACGAACGATTTTTTTTGCATGTAATAAGTTGCCGTAGATGCCTTCAGAATAGACTACGATTGTATCATCATCAATTACGGGAATAAATGTTCTTTTGCATCCTTTTACAGGGAGATAGCTATATCCGTTATAGCGCTCTTTTTTTAGAAATTTTGCTTTCGGAAATAACTTTACTTTAGCGGCTTTCGTGAGGTCATGGCGTAAAAATCTAATTTGTTGCAGGAATAAATTCCAGTAAGATGTCGTTTTAATTGCTCCAGAATGGACATAAAAGACTTTTGCATCATAGCCGCGATCCATCAATAGTTTGCATAGCATGTGTTGTATAATAGCGCCGCCGCTATGTTGTCGTGGGGCAACAATTAAAAATTTCATAAGAAAAACATCCTTTCGTTTGGGTATTTGGAATCAGTGATTCAAGAGGTATCACTCGAAAAAAATTGGATTTCATACATCTGTGTTTGGTTTATGTATGTTTGGAGAATTGCCTTTCCAGAAATCGCAGTTTCAGAAGGGTTGTCATATAATGAAGCAGTTTGGAGTACTATGGCAGTGGCAAGAGAGGGTATCAAGAAAAGGGACAATATTATGAAGCTTTATGTATTTAGTGAGGATGCTTTTGAGCATATATGTCACAATATCCCCACTATTTTGAGCTTTGTTGGCTTCGTCATGTTAAGATAACGAAGAATCATGTATATTTCAATAGACATGAGAACTGGCGGTGTGTCTATAGAATGTGCCTATCGGAATATGTGATGTGGAAGTCGAACATAGTTTCATCACGGCAAGAGCGAAAATTGACATAGCACAGATGTCACCCCCACGGATTCATGATAGTATAGAAACAGGAAAAAATCAATGTTTGAAGCAGAAATATTAAAATAATTTACGGGAATTATATCCGAATGCCAAATAATCATGTTGCGGGATTTAGGATGTCGTATTCTTCCGTGGGAAATGGCTTTTGTACTGGAATGTCTTGTGATATACTTTGAAAGACGACAGTTTTTGTCTGCATTCATCCTATAAGGGGGATTTGGCATTGCGGCTTGAACTTTTATAAATTGCAAGTGCATGATGATGAGCGTGAGGCAATAGCGGTGGGGTATGCCGCGCGGTATTTGGTGTTTTGGATATGGCAAGCTTCTTGCAGAGGGACTTGGGATGAGTTTGGCACGGGGTTGCCGGAGCGTGGCTACATGGAAATGTGGCTGAGCTGTTTTCATGAATGCTATTATCGCAAAGAGGAAGGAGTCGTACTATGATTGAACAATTGGAGATTGAGAATTTCAAATCCATTCGACAGGCTTGCTTAGAATTTGGGAAAATTAATATTTTTTTGGGTGCTAATGGAGCAGGGAAAACGAATATCTTAGAGGCGATCGGTGTCATATCGGCTGCTGTTTTTGGTGTGGTTGATGATGAAGCCTTGTTGCGCAGAGGCATTCGCCCTGGCGTTCCCCGCTTATATAAAACCTCGAATCGCAAGTATGCAATTTCGCCTCATATTGCTTTTTGTGTAAAAGAAGGAACTTGCCAGTATAAAGTATCTCTTTTGAATCCCTTGGACAATCCAAGACCGTGCTGGCATTTTAAGACAGAACGATTAGAGTCGGAAGAATTGGCGGCTTCTTATACGAGAGGGGTGAAATTAAATCCGAATCCTGCTCAAGGAGGGATTCCGGGGATACTGTCTACGCTAGATCCCAAAGCGGATGTCATACGATTTTTAATGGATTTGCGAGAGTATGCATTATACAATCCGAATACTTTGGCGTTAAGAGGGATAAATACTGACGTACAAATGCGTCCCCCTGTAGGCTTGTCCGGGGGAGGATTGTCAGAAGGCTTGCAAGATATTCTCGATCGGATTCCTAAGGATGATGTATTAGCTGATACGTTGGACGAAGTTGTATCCTTGTTTGATTGGGTTCAAGATGTATCTACATCTACGCAGGTCGGTAGAATTGCTGCGGCTACACTTCCGCGCACGAAACGAACGGTGACGTTCACGGATGCTTTCATGAAAGAGAAATATAATCGTCTGACTGCATCCGATGCGAGTGAGGGCATATTATATGCCTTGTTTTTGTTCGTTTTGTGCATGTCGGAATCTGGACCGCGTATATTTTCTATTGATAATGTGGATCAGGCATTGAACCCGCGCTTGATTAAAAGATTGATAAAGATGCTGGTTGCGTGGTTTGATGAACTTGTTCCCGAAAAACAGTTGTTTTGCACGGCACATAATCCCGTAATTTTGGATAGCTTGGATATTTCAAGTGATATTGTACGTCTTTTCGCTGTGGATAGAGATTCTGACGGACTAACCTCGGTTCGTCGTATTTCTGTTACGCCAAAGCTGATAGAAGAATCGAAAAAGCATCATATGCCACTCAGTCAATTATGGACAAATGGATATTTGGGAGGCGTTCCGAATGTCTGAGTACCATATTGCCATTGTGGCAGAAGGTCCTACTGATATTGTTGTAATACAGAACCTCGTGATGAAATCATTCCAAGATAAACGGTTTGTTTTTCATAAACTTTCGCCAACAGATGAGGAACTTTCCAGTGGGAGGAAGGCAGAGGGATTTGGTTGGGGGAGTGTGTATAAAGTTTGTCATGATTTGACAACTAAGATGAGGCTCTTGGAGGAAGCGAACGCATCGATCGATCTGTTAATCATTCATGTTGACGGCGATGTTGCTTTTAAACGATATAGTGAAGCGCATATCCGAACAATCTTGACGGATTTGCCTTGTGGAAATAAAGAATGGTCGGTGATGGAAAACTGTGATGCATTACAGACTGTGGTTGCTGGTTGGTTATGTGGCATTTCTGTTCCGAGGGTCTTGTGTATTCCATATATTTGTACGGAAACGTGGGTTGCTGCTTTGATTTTTCCTGAGTTTAATCATGGAGATTTTGAGAAGATGGAAGAAATCGCACTTTATCGTAAAATGATAGAGAAGACTCGTTCCAAAAAAGAAAAATTGAGGCGGTTGATACAAGAAAGAAATGGAAGGTTTAAGAAGAATACCAGAGTTTACGCCTCTTTGCTCGCGCAGATTACATTGGAATCATGGCAGGGGGTATGTGAGAAGCTAGAGCAGGCAGGGCGATTTGACCGAGACTTAAAAGCGGGTATACGTGAGTGATCTGCACGCATGAACGTTTGATTCGTTGGCATTGCACGTTGTTCTTATATGAAAGTTGCTAATTGGTCTGATCTTTCAGGCTATCGCATTTTTCGTTGGAAATGACTTTTGTGCTGGCAGATCCTATGACATACTTTGAAGGATGACAGTTTTCGACTGCATTCACCATACGAGGAGGCTTAGTATTGCGGCTTGAACGCTTTTTTGCGAATCTGCAGAAGGATTTGAAGGTTTTTCTTTTCCTTCTCTTCGTTATATGTTTCTACCGTGCGTATTTCATGGCATATATGTCGGAAGCGATGGCGCCGAACACTTCAATAGGGGAAGTGCTTCTTGCGCTTTGGCTGGGGTTTCGCATCAGCTTGAAATCAGCAGGGGCGATGGCGCTTCTTGGTTTTGCGTGCTGCTCTTTGCCGGAGCTTGTTTTGCCGAGACTGCAGCTTGATCGTTTGCGGCTTTGGCTCGGAACGGCAGGGAGTGCGCTTCTTGCCGTGCTCTTTCAGGCGCGGTTTCCGTATTATGAGGTGTTTCATGCGACGTTCGGTCGGGAGGTGGTGCAGGGACTGCACGACGATACGCAGACAATTTTTTCTATGTTGGTTGAATCGTATGCGTTGCCGGTGCGCTTTTTGGCAGCTGCTGTTTTGACTGCAGCTTCCTATTTTCTGCTTCGCCGCCTATTGCGTACGGAAACGATGCCGTTGCCGAAGCGCTTGAATCGGCGGGCGGCAGGCGTGGGGCTGTTTCTATTTATTCCGATTTTTTTTGTTTTTATTCGCTTCGGAGGCAGTTTTAATTACGAGCATTCGATCAACTGGGAGAATGCTTCGGTCACAAGAGATCCTTTTCTTAATGAGTGCATTCTGGATGATATTCAGGCGATGTATCGCGTGCGGGATTTTTACCTCAATGTGCAAAAGAAAGGCGGTCTCAGTCTCATTGATGTATCGCGTGCTGAGGAATACAGTAGTTTCCTAGGGGGGGACATGAATAAGGGGAAGGGGATTGAGGCAAGCCTCACGCGCACGACGAAGGGGGCACGACTTCCCAAGCCGAAGCATATTTTCATTATTCTCGGTGAAACGTATGCGCAATGGCCGATGCTCTCCGAGTATGCCGATCTTCATGGCGCCGATGGCATCAAGAGTCTGATTGCCGAGGAGCGGGCTTTTTATACGCAGTCCTTTATGCCGAACGGTACGTTTACGCTGGTGGCGATCACGGGGCTTGTCACGGGTCTCAGCGATGTCGGCATGGATTTGAATTATCAGCCGAAGAGTTATCGGGAGGTGTATCTCACTTCGATGGCGCCGCAATTTCAGCGCTTGGGCTATCGCGTAGAGTTTTGGTATGGGGGCTATCCTGAATGGGATTCCATCAAGAAGCTGTCGCTCGCTCAGGGGTTCGACGCATTTTACGGTGCGCCGGACTACAATGCGCCGCAGCAGAATATCTGGGGGACGACGGACGGGCATCTCTTCGAGGCGCTTTACGAGCATTTGGCAGAGGAAGAACCGACGGTTCATCTCATCATGACGATTTCCAATCATCCGCCTTACGATATTGACCTTGCCGCAGAGGGCATTGATACGGCGGAATTGGAAAGTGCGCTGCAGGGACGCACGGAGCATCCGAAGCAGCTGGCGGTGGAAGTGGGACACTACCGCTATATGGACAAGATGGTGACGGATTTCGTGCGAAGGACGATGGCGGCTTATCCGGACAGCATTTTCGTGATCACGGGCGATCATTCGATCCGCATGGATCCGACGGCGCAGCCGACGCTTTTCGAGCACGAAAGCGTGCCGTTTGTCCTGTATGGCAATGGCGTGACGAAAGATATTTTACCCAAGGATGTTGTAGGCGGACATACGGCGATTGTGCCGACGCTGATCGAGCTGATTGCACCTGAGGGATTTTCGTACACGTCGATTGCACGAAGCATGACGGAGGGAACGAAGTATGCGTTCAATTCGGATTGTTGGATCAGTCGCGAAGCTATGGGCAATGTCGATGACGACCGTATGGAGCTTTTGCCGGGAATCGCATCGCCGCAGGATGATCTTGCGGCAGAGCGAGAAGCGGCGCTCTATGAGGTCGCCGCGATGAGGACGCTTTCGCGAATCTTGCTCAGGGAGAAAGAGAGGGGAAGCGAGAATTCTTGAGACTCTTCCATGCGGGTTGTTGTAGATGGTTTGCAATGAAAGGGGGCGGCAGTATTGCGCGTGGCGATTTTGGAAACAGTGAAGGCCAGTGCGGGATTTGAATTGGAATTTGACCGCATCATTATCGAGGCTTTGCAGGAAGCCGGGCATGAGCCGGTGATGATGATGCCGGAGGGAGCCGTTTTGGACCAAGATTTCCATGTGCCCGTCCATGCGCTTTCCGGTGGGAGCATCATCAGCTATGATGGTGTACGAGGCTTGAAGAGGCTATGGCGCGCTTTGCAAAGGGAGTGCAGACGTGTCCGTTGGTTTGATTCCGCCGTGGAGGTGGCAAGCGCAGAACGAATCGACGCTATTTTGCTGACTACGGCTACGTATCGTTATTTGCGCTCATTGAAGAAAAGCCGGCTTTTCTTCAGCAAGATTCCGGTGTATTTCATTTTTTTGGGCGTGAATCCGCAGGAGAAGCCGAAGTTCTTGGCACGCGCAAAACAGTGCATGAATGCAGAAAATATTCATCTGTGCATAACGACGTTGCGCGATGACTTCGAAAAGGAACTCCCGCCCAATGTGCGTCTCATCAAGCCGCCTGTCATGATTCCGAATGCTTGTATCCGCCAGGCGGAGCATACGCCCTTGCGTATCGGTTTTTTCGGGCACTATCGAAAGGGCGAGAAGAGTATAGAGTGTTTGCTTGAGGCGATTCAAACGGTAGAGTTTGAGCGTCCTGTTCGTTTTGTTTTCCAACTGGTTCCTACGACGGAGCGCGATGGACAAGCGGTCGAGGCGATTGTCAAGAAGCATGAGAAAGATGCGCGAATCACATTTCACACAGAGAAATTGCTGCAAGATGACTGGTACAATGCTATTCAATCGGTGGATGTCGTTATTCTTCCGTATACGGCAGAGCGTTATCTGTACAACTGGAGTGCGATTTACTTCACGGCGATCGGTGCGTATAAGCCGGTGCTTGTCACTCGAATTTTGAATCCTGAAGTCATGGCGGAGTATCCGCTGGGGGAGTTTCTTGATCTGGATGACGCGGAGAAGGTCAAATGCCAGATTGTGGATTTTGTGAATTTTTATGCTGAAAAAAAGAAAGGCTATCAAGAAGCTTTGACTCGTGCGAATGAGGCATACAGCAAGAAAGAGTTTATCCGTAAAATATTAAAATGAATGGAGTGCGGAATTGTATGAAGGGCAAGCGGTTAGCCGTTTTGGTTTTGACCTATAATGAGGAGAAAAATATAAAGGACTGTTTGCAAAGCGCTTCGTTTGCCGATGAGGTTATCGTTGTAGATTCCTATAGTGAGGACGATACGGCAGCATTGGCAAAAAAATATGGCGCAACTGTCGTGCAGCATGAAATGAAAAGTTTTGCAGCACAGCGTAATTTCGCCATGGAACAAACTTGCGCAGACTGGTTGTTTTTCTTAGATGCAGATGAGCGGATTGCTGCAGATGCGGCAGAAGAGATTTCCAGAATCGTGCAGGATGATGAACAGGGTGCATGGCGCATCAAGCGCATGAATATTCTTTTTGGGCAACGTATGCGTTTTGGAGGTCACCGACCGGATTATGTAACGCGGCTGTTTCCTAGAGAGATGGCTCGGTGGGAAGGGCTTGTCCACGAGCGAGTTGTTTGTGATTTGCCGCTAAGAAGTTTGCACGGATGTCTGCATCACTATACATATACTGAGTGGGATCGCTATTTTACCAAATTCAATCAATATACGACGCTGATGGCAAGACGACAGTACGAGGCAGGAAAGCGTTCTTCCATGGTGAAGATTGTTTGTCATCCTTTGTTTGCATTTTTTCGCTTCTATATTTTACAATTAGGTTTCCTTGAGGGGAAACTGGGATTTATCTTTGCAGTTTTTCATGCCTTTTATACGATGGTGAAATATGTGAAACTTGCTTATCTCAGTGAGGAATCAGCGAGTTTCAGATAAATGGCACTTTGAAAAATCATACGCTAAGGAGAACAAGCTGTGCAAAGTTTTTGGAGCTTAGGGAAGAAAATATACAATATGTCAAATCCGCGCGAAGCGCGTCGCTGCGTGGTGTTTTGTGCGCGTGCGATGGCGAATCGTTCGCGGATGCGGCAGATTGATGATTTTTTCCATCAGGATGCAGTCTTGCAGCAGGTGGCAGATGTTTGTCCTTTCGTTTATGAGCAACCGACGCGGGCATTTTTTTATAACAAGTCCACGTTTGAGGAACGCGCTGCGCTTGTTGAGGTGCATATAGGGTTCTTGCGGAATGTGTTGGCAGAGGATGTTTTGCTCGATCTTTATCGGCATAAATCGGTGTCGCTCTGGCATGGTGCGGCGTGCATGGAGAAAGAGCTTGCAGCGTTTCTTCTTTTCGAGCCGGGACAGCGCAAGGAGGGGCTTCTTTCCGTTATGCTGCGGCTTGGTGAGAGTGCGCTCTATCAGATCATCTTCTGGCTGAATAAAGCGGAAGATGGCGAGATGGCGATGTGGATCGGTGCGATGCAGGGGCCGAATATGGAAAATGCCAAGGATGTCGTCAAGCAGGTGACGAAGGCGTGCCATGCCTACCGCACGAAAAATCTCATTCTCTATATGGCACAAGCCGTCGCAAGAGCTTTGAGGCTTAAGCATATTTATGCCGTATCGAATGAGGGCTACTATGCGAACAACCATATCCGCCGCGATCGCAAGCTCAAGACGGATTTCGGCGCTTTCTGGGAAGAAGCAGGCGGGCATGTGCTGGCAGATGCACGCTTCTATGAACTGCCGCTCGTCGAGACGCGAAAGACGATGGAGGAAGTGCCGACGAGGAAGCGTGCCGTCTATCGCAGGCGCTTTGCTTTTTTAGATGATGTGGACGCGCAGATTGCGGAGAGTATGGGGAAGATGTTGCGGTCGAGGTGAGAGGCGTGTATGGTCTGCCATCAGAGCATTGGAAAGCAATTTATCGAATCATCCATGCGCAAAGGACGCGGCTTCGTTGGGTGAAGCTTTTTGGCTCGCGAGCGCGGGGGGAGGCACGGACGGCTTCTGACGTCGATCTTGCCTTTGCGGGAGAGCCGGAAGTGCGCGGGTCTTTGTGTGACGCTTTCGAGCGAAGCGGTCTGCCGTATACGTTCGACCTTGTCGATTATGAGCGCCAATCGAATGAGAGATTGCGGCAGGCGATTGACACCGAAGGGAGATTGTTGCTGGAAATAGGAGAGGATGGCGACCGGCTTATGACAGAGGCACAGATTCGTTTGAAGTGGGAGGACTATCATAGAGCGCTGCAGCGCTTGCGGACAGCGCTCCGGAAAGAGCTGGATGAGGATGATTTGTACCTTGATGCGACGATTCAGCGCTTCGAGTTTTGCTTTGAGTTGGCATGGAAGCTGATGAAAGCGGCACTTTCCTACGAGGGAATCGAGGTCAGCAGTCCGCGAGGGAGCATACGCGAGGGTTGGAAACAGGGGCTGGTGCAAGAGGCGGAAACGTGGCTCGATATGCTCGAAAAGAGGAATTTGTCTGCGCATACATACAACGAGCAAACGGCGCAGGTGATTTATGCGGCTGTGAAGGGCAAGTACTTTGATATGCTGGCGGCGCTGGATAGGGAAGTTGCAGCACGATGGGGAGAGGATGAAAGATGAGGATACGATGATATAAAACGGAGATGGAATTTTTGGCGTATGATGGATGGAATGTAACAAAGATATAAATCTTGTTATATTATTTTGCTGTTGTTATATACTTTAGGTAATAGACTATAAGGTGTTATAAAAAATGTGTAAAACTATTGAATAGAAGCGATGTCTCTGTTATCATTTTACTATGAAACCCCAAGAGGTCAAGCCCAAAGGGCGCAGACCGATTGGCTAGGTTTCATTAAGGCGTGAGGACATATGTACAGCGTGCCGCCTTGATGAAACTGTTGCAGAAAACGGGCGTGAAAGCACGTCATGTCGCTTCGCGTGACGGCTGAACATATGTCCTCAAAGTTTACCATGAAGCCCCAAGAGGGCAAGCCGAAGGCGCAGACCGATTGGCCAGGCTTCTGTAAGGGCGGCGCACAATGTCCACGAAGTGGACGTTTGTGCGTGTAGCTTACGGAAGGGAGGAAAAGTAAAATGATTATAGAAGATCTCGTTGGATTGACGCGTTGGGTTTTGCAGAAAAAAACGGAAACGCAGATGTTGGAGGTCAAAGCTGCGCATGAAGGATGCCCGCGTCATCTTTATGATACGTTATCGAGCTTTTCCAATCAGGATGGTGGAGGGACGTTGCTGTTTGGCATTGATGAAGAACAAGATTTCGCTCTTGTGGGTGTATATGATCTGCATGATTTACAAAAGAAGGTCGGAGAGCAATGTCTGCAGATGGAGCCTCCTGTGCGAGCGGTCTTTACAGTGGCGGAAGTGGATGGCCTCGATGTTTGCTCTGCGGAAATTCCTGGTTTGGACTTATCGGAAAGACCTTGCTATTATAAGGGCAAGGGGCGAGTGAAGGGTTCCTATGTGCGTGTCGGGGATGCCGATTACTGCATGTCGGAATATGAGCTTTACAGCTTTGAAGCGTTTCGCAAACATCTGCATGATGATGAACGGTCAGTAGCTCGTGCAAGGAGCGAAGATCTGCGGTTGGAAGCGACCGCGGCCTATTGGCAGGAGAAATGCAGAGAGCGTCCAGGATTTGCGCAGATTCCGCGCGAACGCGCCTATGAGTTGCTGAATGTGCTGCGCGACGGCAAGCCTACGTTGGCGGCTCTGCTGAATTTTGGCATATATCCGCAGGGGTTTTTCACGCAGTTTTGCATTACGGCAGTTGTCGTTCCAGGCAAGGAAGTCGGTGCGACAGGTGAGAATGATGCACGTTTCTTGGATAATAAGCGCATAGAAGGAACTTTGGCCGAGATGCTTGCTGAGGCGCTTGTTTTCTGCCGGCGCAATATGAAGACACAGGTGAGTATTGACAAGGGGACCGGCAGACGGTGCGATCGGACGGAGTATCCTGTTGCGGCTATTCGTGAGGCTGTGCTCAATGCGCTCATTCATCGAGATTACAGCCTTTATACGGAAGGGACGCCGATTCAGATCTACATGTTTACAGATCGATTGGAGATTCATAGTCCAGGCAGTTTGTACGGGCGCATGACGGTCGAACAGTTGGGAAAGGCGAAATTGGATCTGCGCAATCCGGCGCTCGCAGTTATGGCGGAAATGATCACCGAAGCGGAAAATCGCTATTCGGGGATTCCGACGATGTATCGGGAAATGCACGCATTTGGTCTGCCTGAGCCGCGATTTGAGAACAGGCGCGATGAGTTTGTCGTTACGTTTTTCAATCAGCGGGAATCGGAATCTGTGAGAGAGGGCTTTTCGGTTGGCGAACAGGATTTGCTGGCTTTTTGCAAGATTCCGCGCACAAGAGCAGAGATTGCGGCATTCCTGGGAATCGCTACCGTGGGATATGTGCAGCGGCGATATATACGTCCGTTGCTGGCTTCCGGCGCACTTCGCATGACTTTGCCAGAAACGCCGCGAAGCAGCAAGCAGAAATATTACCATGAAGCCCCAAGAGGTCAAGCCGAAGGCGCAGACCGATTGGCTAGGCTTCTGTAAGGGCGGCGCACAATGTCCACGAAATGGACGTTTGTGCGTGTAGTTTACCATGAAGCCCCAAGAGGTCAAGCCGAAGGCGCAGACTGGGAGGTTTTTCGATGAATCTGCCGAATCCTATCCGAGAGGGGATTGTGCAGCTCGCACGCAAGTACGGCTTGTCGCGCGTTGTGCTCTTCGGCTCGCGGGCGCGCGGGGACAACTGGGAGCGCAGCGATGTCGATCTCGCGGTTGCAGGCGGCGACGTTGTGCGGTTTTCGCTCGATGTAGACGAAGAGCTGCCGACGCTCCTGATGTTCGATGTCGTCAACTTGGATGGTCCTGTGCAGCCGGAGCTTTTGGAAGAGATTCAAAGGGATGGTGTTTTGCTTTATGAAAAAGGCAGAGAATTTCTTCAAAGCGTTGGAAAATCTCAAGGAGATCGAGGGGAAGAAGCCTCCCTATGATACGATTGCGACGGCGGGCATGGTGTCGCTTTTCGAGATATGCTTCGAGCAGGCATGGAAGGCGATGAAGGAGCAGTTGGAGGCGAGCGGCTATGGCGAGCATAAGAGCGGCTCGCCGAAGAGCGTCATCAAGCTGGCGTATCAGGCGCGGATGGTCAAGGATGAAGAACTTTGGCTTGCGGCCTTGCAGGCGCGTAACAATGTGGCGCATTCTTACAGTGAACCGATCGCGCTTTCCATCATTCGTGACAGTCAGGAGAAGTTCATCGCGATGTTCGAGCAGCTGGCGGAGGAGTTGCGGGAAAGATGGCTTTGATGGAAGCTTGACGTTTATAGAAATAGGCATTTTTATAAACATCAAACTTCCATCTTTATAAAAATGCCCATTTTAGTAAAGGTCAGGTGTAGGGGGAAATGGCATACAAGAGCCTGAAGAAGATATACTACAAAAAGACGGAGGATGTAGAAGCGGTATATCGGGCGCGTTGTCAATTTGAGGCGGCTTATCACTTCGATATATGGATCAAACAGTACAAGCATAAAACGGCGTATCCGGCATTCTTGTGCCTTACACAAGAGATGTTTTTGCTCATGGAGCGTATTTATAAATCGTATGAGGTGTTCCTGTACCTCGTCAATACGGTGCCGCATGTTATTCTGCGGCAGTTTTCGCTCTTGTGTATCGTAGATGAAGTGAAGTCGACGAACGATATCGAAGGCGTTCGGAGTACTAGGCGTGAAATCAAGGAAATCCTTGATGGGGGGATACGGAAATCCCACCGTTTGGAGAGTATTGTCCAAAAGTATCGGGGACTGCTTTCAAAGGAAAAAATCGCCTTTGAAACAAGCCGTGACATCCGTAAGTTTTATGATGAATTTGCACATGAAGAGGTCATTCGTGACGATCCGCGAAATGAATTGGATGGAGAAATATTCCGCAAGGATTCTGTTGATATTGCTTCCCCGACGGAACGCACTGTGCACCAAGGGATTTTTCCTGAAGCACGAATCATAGAAGAGATGGACAAGGCGTTGGCTGTTCTTCATAATGAGAAGATTCCCGTATTGATTCGGACGGCTGTATTCCACTATTTTTTTGCTTATATTCATCCCTTTTATGATGGAAATGGAAGAACGGTGCGCTTTATAACGGCGTATTTCCTGGGGAAGCATCTTCATCCTTTGGCAACGGTTCGGCTGTCCGTTATCTTCAAGAAGCATCAGAAGAGGTATTACAAACTTTTCGAGGAAACGGACAGTGAGCTCAACCGAGCAGAGATGACGTTGTTCGTGGAAGAGTTCATACGATTCATTGCGGAGTCGATTGACGATACTGTACGAATACTGGAGCGGAAGAAGGAGCAGGTGGAGAGGTATCGCCAGCAGATCGAAGAAATGAATTTGGAGGATGCGCTGACGAAGAATTTGTATTACATTTTGCTTCAGGCTGCTTTATTTTATGGGCAGGGTATTACGATACAAGAATTGGAGAAGGTGCTGAAAAGATCGCGGGCGACGATTCAGAAAAGATTGGACAAAATTCCGGAGAAGGATCTTGTGAAAACGAGGAAACGGGCAATCTACTATAAGATCAATATGCTTCTTTTCAGGAAGGAAAAGGCAGAGGGAGGAAAGGCGAATAGAGCCTGAGCACCCAATGGAGGAGGAACACAATATGGCATTCAAGGAGATTCAGCCGCAGGATTTGCAGGATAATGTATTTACGCTAATCGGCAAGGATTGGCTCGTCGTCTGCGGCGAGAAGGATGGCAAGGCGAACGCGATGACGGCTTCTTGGGGCGGCATGGGCGTGCTCTGGGGCAGGCCGGTCGTATTCATCTTCATCCGTCCGCAGCGCTATACGAAGGAGTTCGTCGATGGGGCGAAAGGCTTCACGCTTTCCGTGCTCGACGAGTCGAAGCGCAAGGTCTTGAACTATCTCGGCACGGTGTCGGGGCGCGATGAGGCGAAGATCGAGAAGGCGGGACTTACGCCGCTTTCAGATGGGGGATTCACCTACTTTTCGGAGGCGCGGCTGGCGTTCTTTTGCCGCAAGCTTTATGCGCAGGAGATGAAGCCCGAGCGCTTCATTGAGCGCGAATGCGATGCGAAGTGGTATCCGGAGAAGGATTACCATACGATGTATGTGGCGGAGATCGAGAAGGTTCTCGTTCGCGGCTAAGAGTTCCAGGAGGCAGACATGCGTCAGGAAATCAAGGAGCAGCTCAAGGGGACGAGCCTTGCGCGCGGCATGACGGATGCGGATGTCGAGGCGCTTCTCGCGTCGAGCCAAGTGCGCCTCGTACATTACAAGAAGGGCGAGATCATCTTTCACGAGGGTGATGTGCCCGAGCGCCTTTTTTTGCTCGTCTCGGGCGCTGTGCGCATACTGAAGGACACGTATTCGGGACGGCAGATCTTCCTAGGGGAGATACGAAAGCCGGGCGTGATGTTCGGCGAGGTATATCTCTTCATCGAGCGCCATGCCTACGATATGTTCACGCAGGCGCTCGCAGCGACGGAGCTTTTGGAGATTTCGAGCCGCATGTTGACGCAGGGCGCTGCCGAGGATGATTTCGGCGAGGCAGACGATCCGGAAAGAGCGCAGCGCGTGCGTTTGCAGGGACTTTTGCAGCGAAATCTGCTGCGCGACTTCGCACGCAAGGCATACCAGATGAACAATATGCTGAAGGTGCTCGCGAGCGGCTCTTTGCGCGGCAAGATCGCACGCTACTTGATGCTGCAGCCGCAGCAGGACGGCGGCAAGATCTGCCTGCCTGAGAGCCGCGAGTCGACGGCGATCTATCTCGCCGTGTCGCGCCCCGCGCTTTCGCGCGAGCTGAGCGCCATGCAGAGGGAGGGAATCCTCGCAGTGGAGTCGCGCACGATCCATATTTTGGATCGGGAGAGACTGGAGGAGTATCTGTGAGAAATCACGAATGAAAGGAGATTCGTCGGCTCGGTACGAGCTGCACGCTATATGAGACTTGTATCAATAGAAAACAAGAAATAATGATATAGATAGGGGAGGCCTCTTTCCAAATTCGCGATAATCTGCTATAATGGCCGAAGAACAATTCAATAAGTGGAATCTAGGCGGAGTCTGTTCAACCAAGGGCTTCGTCTATTTTTCGGCCGCTTGCTCGCCCTTTCTCTGCCTCTCCAGCTTGACGGGGGAGGGCGGGCGGAAATGCAGGAGGCTGCTCATGGGCAGCGCGATTCAAGGAGGTTTTTTATGTCACAGGAAACAATAGCTGGCATCATCTTCGTCGCAATGTACGCGGTGATCGTCTCGGAGAAGATTCATCGCACGATCATTGCGATGACCGGCGCGATCCTCATGATCGTCATGGGCATCATGACGCAGGAGACCGCCGTCCACCACATTGACTTCAACACGCTCGGACTTCTGATCGGCATGATGATCATCGTCGCCATCACGAGCAGGACAGGGCTGTTCAATTTCATCGCCGTCTGGGCGGCAAAGAGGGCGAAGGCCGACCCTGTGAATCTCTTGGTCTACCTGTCGCTGATCACGGCCGTCTGCTCGGCATTCCTCGACAACGTGACGACGGTGCTCTTGATGGTGCCGGTCACGTTCAGCATCACGACGAAGCTTCATGTCGACGTCATGCCGTATCTTTTGACGCAGGTCATCGCGTCGAACGTCGGCGGCACGGCGACGCTCATCGGCGATCCGCCGAACATCATGATCGGCAGCGCCGTCAAGGAGCTGACGTTCGCGGCGTTCATCGAGAACCTCGCGATCATCTCGATCATCAACCTCATCCTCATCACGGCGATCTTCGTCCTGCTCTATCGCAAGCATTTGACGACGAAGCCCGAGCTTAAGGCTCTCGTGATGCAGGAAAACGAGCGGGACGAGCTCAAGGACATCCCGCTTCTCAGGAAGTGCCTGTTCGTGCTCGGACTGGTCATCTTGATGTTCTTCCTTCATTCGCTCACGGGTCTTGAGTCCTCGCTCATCGCGATTGCGGGTGCGTTCCTCCTGCTCCTTCTGGTCGGCAAGGAAGAGTTCGTCGAGCACGCGATGCACGGCGTCGAATGGCCGACTATCTTCTTCTTCATCGGTCTCTTCATCGCCGTCGGCGGCCTCGTGGAGACGGGCGTCATTCGCGACCTTGCGGTGCAGGGCGTCAATCTCACGGGCGGCGACGTGACGAAGACGTCGATGCTCGTCCTGTGGATGAGCGCGATCGTCTCGGCGTTCCTCGACAACATTCCGTTCGTTGCGACGATGATTCCGCTGATTCAGGACATGGGGGCGATGGGCGTCTCGAACCTTGAGCCGGTCTGGTGGAGCCTCGCGCTCGGCGCCTGCCTCGGCGGCAATGGCACGATCATCGGTGCGTCTGCAAACGTCATCGTTGCGGGCATGGCGGCGGAGAGGGGCGTCCCCATGACGTTCGTCCGCTTCATGCTGGTCGGCTTCCCGCTGATGATCCTGACGATCCTCACGTCGACGGTCTACGTCTACCTGCGCTATCTGATGTAATCTGTCTTTTGGGGCTGTCGCACAAATCATGTGCGACAGCTTTTTTCGTGTGCAAAAGCGCCTTCTTCATCAACCCTGTCTGTCACTGATGCACATGGGAAGAATTTCTGGCGAAGCTTCCCGAATCATGGTATGATAGTAAAAAGAGGAAAAAGGAGGCCGCCTGTCATGACGTCATCGGACATCACGCCCGAAGATCTGCTGCTCGGCTATGCGAACCCTGCCTATGATCAGCATGCCAAGCGTCTGCTCGCACAGAAGGACGTCGTAGCGCGAATCCTCAAGGGCGTCGTTCCTGAATTTCGTCAAGTCGATCTCGCGACCATCCTTGCTCGATGCATCGAGGGCGAGCCGGAAATCGGCGCCATCCCCGTCGATATGGACAAGACGAACGCTACAAGGCGGATGCCGAAGGAGATTCGCGGCGACAATACGGAGAGCGTCAGCCCCACCGAAGGCTGGATTCGTTTCGACATCCTGTTCCGAGCAAAAGTGCCTCAGACAGGCGCGAGAATCACACTGATTGTCAACATCGAGGCTCAGAAGACGCATTCGCACAGCCGTCTCGGTTACGCGCTGCTGCGGCGAGCCATATACTATGCCTGCCGCTTGATTTCCTCCCAGAAGGAAACGGAGTTTGCAAAATCAAACTATAATGACATCAAGAAGGTTTATTCCGTCTGGATCTGTATGGATGCGCCCGATGACAAAAGCGCCATCAACTTCTACGATATGCAGGAGCGTCACTTTCTGCATCGCACGAAGGCGGAAAAAAGCGATTATGACCTGCTGAATATCATCATGATTTACCTTGGTGCGGATGACTCGGGCAATGAGCTCGTCCGCTTTTTGAAGCTCTTATTTCGCGACACGGCAAAATCTGCGGCAGAAAAGAAGAAGATTCTCGAATCTGAATTCGATCTTGATATTTCGAGCGATATGGAAAGGGAGATGAACACCATGTGCAATTTGAGCGAAAGCATCTTCGAGCGCGGCATCGTGCAGGGCATTGAGCAGGGCATTGAGCAGGGAGAATCCGGCATGATCCTTTCCATGCTGAAGAAAGGATACGATCTCACGAGCATCGCCGATATATCTCAATGGTCAATCAAGAAGATCGAGCAGTTGGCAAAGGCGCATCGTCTGCTGTAAATATGCGCACAAGCGTCCGCTGTTTTGAAAAACTGCTTGCGTATATACACAAAGAGGGGGCTGTTGCATGAGTCAAATTCGACTTATGCACAGCTCCCCTTTTTCTTTTTTTGCGGCACGCGAAAGAAATGACCTTAGTCGAGCAGGATTTATGTCGCGCGACTAGAAAAGAGGCAGGAGCAATCAATCATGCAGCGCCGTTTGACTGTCGGCGGGGTCACTGAGGAAGCGCGGATGAAAGGAAGTCGCCCGGATGTAGGAAGATGGGCGACTGAAATTATCGGTGATTCCTTAAGGCCGTCGGAGCAAGCGGTGTTTCCTTTGGAGGGATTTTTGTGAAATTTTCTTCGGGGCGCGGCTTCGGCATGTGCGCCGTATTCGTTCTTACAGGCGCGGTGCTCGGCGGGCTTCTGGGCGAGGCTCTGCGCGGCGTGGAGGCGCTTTCTTCTGTTGCGCCGCTTCTTTCCGAGACGCATCCGGCGTTCGTCCTGGCGCCCGTTGCACTCGATCTCTTCGTCGTCAGCGTGAGTTTCGGCCTTTCTTTCACGCCGAACATCATGAGCCTCGTCGGCGTCATCGTCGCGCTCGTTCTTTTTCGACGTTATTGAGGGAGCGTTGATAAATTCAGCGTCATCCTTTTGTCCGTAATTCCTTGAGGGGGAAAGATCCATGTTCATCCTGGCATCGGCTTCGCCGCGCCGCCGCGATCTTCTCGCGCAGATCGGCGCCTCGTTCCGCGTGGAAGTGAGCGAGGCTGAAGAGGTGCGCGAGGCGAAGACGGCGGAGGAGCTTGTCCGCACCAACGCGCTTGCCAAGGCGCGTGCCGTGGCAGCGCACGCCTCGCTTCCCGTGCTCGGCGCCGATACCGTCGTCGCGCAGGGCGCACGCATCTTCGGCAAGCCTGCAGACGAGGGAGAGGCGTGCGCGATGCTCGCCGCGCTCTCGGGACATGCGCACGACGTCCTGACGGGCGTCGCTTGGTGCAGGGGAGGCCGGGAGTTTTCGACGGTCGAGAAAACGCGCGTCTTCTTTGCTCCGCTTTCAGAAGAGGCGATCGCGCGTTACGTCGCCACGGGCGAGCCTCTGGGCAAGGCGGGCGCCTATGCGGTGCAGGGACGCGCCGCCGTCTTCGTCGAGCGCATCGAAGGCTCGTTTTCGAACGTCGTCGGACTGCCGCTTCATGCGGCGGCGCATCTGGCAGAAAGAGCGGGGGTCGATCTCTATGACGCTTCTCGTGCGTGACCTGCCCGTCGACGAACGGCCGCGTGAAAGGCTTCTGGCCGAGGGCGCGGCGAGCCTTTCCAACACGGAACTGCTCGCCGTTCTCCTGCGCACGGGCGTCAAGAACGATTCGGCGCTCCGCGTCGCCGAGAAGGTGCTCGCGCTCTACAAGGAGCGCGGACTCGCAGCCATCACGCAGATGAGCGCGAAAGAGCTTTCGTCCATCAAGGGCGTGGGCATGGCGAAGGCGGCGACGATCCTCGCCGCCGTCGAACTCGGACGGCGCCTCGCGCTCAAGGCGGCGGAGGCTCGGACGGTTGTGCACGGCCCTGCCGACGCCGCTTCCTACGTCATGCCGCGCTTTCGCTTCGAGCGCAGGGAGCACTTCGCCGTGCTGCTTTTGAATGCGAAAAACCACATCCTTGCCTTGAAGACGATCTCCGTGGGAACGCTCACGTCTTCCGTCGTCCATCCGCGCGAGGTGTTCCAGGCGGCGATCGAACAGTCGGCGGCCTCCGTCATCCTCGTCCACAACCATCCGTCGGGCGATCCTGCGCCGAGCGGCGAGGATCTCGCCGTGACGCGCCGCATGGTGGAGGCGGGGGAGATCATGGACATCCCCGTCCTCGATCACGTCATCGTAGGTTATGATAAATTTATTTCCCTAAAAGAAGAAGGTATGATACAATAGAACACGTATCTTCATCAGCCCTTACATCTATGATTGACAAGGCTTTTTGACAGATTTTTGCAGACGTGTTTTATGGGATGCGTGTGAAGAGAAGGGAGTTTTATTTCAACATGTGGAGTCTTTTTGGTGGCTTGTCCCGCGATATGGGCATCGACCTTGGAACCGCGAATACATTGGTGCATGTGAAAGGCAGGGGCATCGTTCTGCGCGAGCCGTCTGTCGTAGCGATAAAGAGTGAGAACGGAGAGGTGCTCGCCGTCGGCGAGGACGCGAAGCGCATGATCGGCAGGACGCCGGGCAACATCATCGCCATCCGTCCGATGAAGGACGGCGTCATCGCCGACTTCGACGTGACGCAGGCGATGCTCAAGTACTTCATCCGAAAGTCGATGAACACGAAGTCCTTCGTGCGTCCGCGCGTCGTCGTTGGCGTGCCCTCGGGCGTGACCGAGGTGGAAAAGCGCGCCGTCATCGACGCGGCGCAGCAGGCGGGAGCGCGTGAGGCTTATCTCATCGAAGAGCCGATGGCGGCGGCGATCGGCGCAGGTCTTCCCGTCGAGGAGGCGACGGGAAGCATGGTCGTTGACATCGGCGGCGGCACGACGGAGATCGCCGTCATCTCGCTCGGCGGCATCGTCACGAGCCGCTCGATCCGCATCGGCGGCGATGAGATGGACTCTTCCATCGTGCAGTACATCAAGCGCCAGTACAACCTCATGATCGGCGAGCGCACGGCGGAGGAGATCAAGATCACGATCGGTTCCGCCATCGTGACGCCCGATGTCGACCGCGACATGGACATCCGCGGCCGCGACCTCGTCAGCGGCTTGCCGAAGACGCTCTCGATTCGCGCGAGCGAGGTCAGGGAAGCCTTGAACGAGCCGATCTACAAGATTGTCGACGCCGTCAAGGGAACGCTCGAAAAGACGCCGCCGGAATTGGCGGCCGACGTCATGGATCACGGCATCATGATGACGGGCGGCGGCGCACTCCTGACGAACCTCGACAAGCTTTTGAGCCACGAGACGGGCATGCCCGTCCTCATCGCGGAAGATCCCTTGTCCTGTGTCGGCGAGGGCACGGGAAAGTCGCTTGAAAACATCGAGCTCTTAAAGCGCGTCGTGATGATTTCCAAGAAGTTGAGACAATGAGCCGCATACGCAGAGACGACCAAGACTCGAACCGCAAGGTCTGGCTGCTCCTCGTTTCGCTCGTCTGCGTCCTCTGCTTGGTGTTCTTTGCAGGAAAGGGCAGGTTTCATTCCCCGTTCTTGAGCCGCGCCGCCGCGACGGTGCTGCGCCCCTTCCAGTCCATGACGGCATGGGCCGGCGACAAGATCCACTATCTCGGCACGGAGTTTTGGGAAATCTATTACGTCTACGACCAGAATCGTATGCTGAAGAACGAGGTGGAGGAGCTGCGCGTGCAGAATCTCGAAGCGAACGAGGCGCTTGCCGAGAACGTGCGTCTCAAGGCGCTTCTCGGCTACAAGCAGACGAAGACGCAGTTCGATCTCGTGGCGGCTCGCGTCATCGGGCGCGACTATGCGACGTGGTCGGGCGTCATCGTCATCGACCGCGGCACTTCGAGCGGCGTGCATGAGAACATGCCTGTCGTGACGGAGAAGGGGCTTGTCGGCGTCGTCGTCGAAGCCGCGCCGTACTCTTCGAAGGTGCGGCTGATCCTCGATCCGCGAGCC